>ERZ791837.461-NODE-461-length-31077-cov-3.882438_pt1 | contig 31077 bp, 23 predicted proteins | sample MGYA00510292_ERZ791837 | MGnify/ENA primary metagenome ERZ791837 (study PRJEB30046, sample SAMN00715259) | human gut metagenome | study: EMG produced TPA metagenomics assembly of the A metagenome-wide association study of gut microbiota in type 2...
TAGCCGCCGGTGGACAGGTTGGGGCAGGGCAGGCCGTCCCAGGACAGGTGTGCGCCGTCAGTGCCGCCGCGAATGGGAACGCAGACGGGCGTGACGCCGTTTTTGCGGAAGGCATCCTCCGCACGGCGGATCAGCTCCATGTGGGGCAGGATCTTCTCCTTCATGTTGTAGTAGCTGTCGGCGGTGACGGCGGTGGCCGTGCCGGGGCCGTACTTGGCATTGACGGCATCGGCGCACCGGAGGAACAGGGCCTTGCGGGCCTCAAACCTCTCGCGGTCATGGTCGCGGATAATGTAGTGCAGCGCGGCCTCCGTCACATCGCCGGACATGGCGTGGAGGTGAAAGAAGCCCTGATAGCCGTCGGTCTTTTCCGGCACCTCGTCCGCCGGGAGCATGGCGTGGAACGCCATGGCCACGGTGGCGGCGTTGACCATCACGTCCTTGGCGCTGCCGGGGTGGACACCCACGCCGCGGAACGTCACATCGCCGGAGGCGGCGTTGAAGTTCTCGTACTCGATCTCGCCCAGCGGGCCGCCGTCCACGGTGTAGCCGTAGTCGCAGGCCAGCTCCGCCACGTCCAGACCGTCCACGCCGCAGCCGATCTCCTCGTCGGTGGTGAACACCACCCGCACCTCGCCGTGGGGGCGGCTGTGCAGCAGCTCCACGGCGGCCATGATCTCGGCGATGCCGGCCTTGTCATCGGCACCCAGCAGGGTGGTGCCGCCGGTGACGATCAGCTCCTCACCGGCGTGGGCGGACAGGCCGGGGCACAGGGACTCCGTCAGGGAGACGGTGTCGGACAGGGGCAGGTCGCCGCCCTCGTACCGGACGACGCGGGGCTGCACGTTTTCGCCGGGAGCATCGGGAGACGTGTCCATGTGGGCGATGAGAGCCAGCACCGGGGCGGTGACACCCTCCGAGGCGGGCAGGGTGGCGATGACGTTGCCGGCGCTGTCCATACGGGCGCCGGTAAGGCCCAGCGCCGTCAGCTCCGCCAGCAGGACGCGGCCCAGATCCTTCTGCCGCTCCGTGGAGGGGGAGGCACCGGTATGTTCATCTGAGGTAGTGTAATAGGTCACATAGCGAAGAAAGCGGGAGCGTGCCGTTTCCATGGCAAAGTCCTCCTTGCATTTTATAGATGTATCCAGTGTAGCACATCCGACTGCGGGCTGCAACGGGAAATGCGCGTGCATAGGGACTTGCCGCAGGGGCATAGGTTCAGAAAAAAGGGAGGTATGCGCATATGATCTCGGCATTTTTGCTGCTGCTGTGCAACAGTCTGTTTCTGTCGCTGCACCTGTCCGGCGGGGCGGGGTCGTTCCCCAAGCCGCTGACCGCCGCACAGGAGCGGGAGTACCTGCGGCGGTGCGGGGAGGGGGATATGGAGGCCCGCAATCTGCTGGTGGAGCACAATCTGCGGCTGGTGGCGCACATTATCAAAAAGATGTAGTCCAAAATGCCAATCGGAAACGTGTAAGCCGGAAAAATACAGGGCTGAAGAAAACCCAACGGAGGATTGGTGGCGTACATCTTCCCTAAGTATTGCGCCACCAAATGCGGGACAACTGCTGTCTGGAAGCCTGAGAGTGGACAGCTACAACCGGCATCTGGATATTGCGTATCAAACGTATCTTCTATTGGCATAGGGGACAAGCACTATAAAACAAGAAGCAAAAAGAGACGGTGTGAACCGTCTCTTTTCCTATATAAAAGTATACAAGGGAGGAGGAGAAACCCATGGCTGTATTCAGGCTGGAGAAAACGCGGAACTACACCGTCATGTCAAACCATCATCTGCGGGATAAGTCGCTGTCGCTAAAGGCCAAGGGGCTGCTGTCCCTGATGCTGTCGCTGCCGGAGGATTGGGACTACACCACCAGAGGGCTGGCCTACATCTGCAAGGACGGTGTGGACAGCATCTGTGCCACGGTGCGGGAGCTGGAGGGCGCGGGGTACATCGTGCGGGAGCGGGAACGCCACGCGGACGGTACGCTGGGCGGCATCGAATATACCATTTTGGAGCAGCCCAGAGAGCCGGAAGCACCTAAACGGGAAAATCCCGTTCAGGTGGAAAATGCCGGTGACGCACCTAAACGGGCTTTTCCTGAACAGGTAAAACCTATCTTGGGAAAACCTGAACAGGAAAATCCCGCGCAATTAAATATACAAGAACAAAGTAAAGAAATACTAAGTACGGATTCTACTAAGTCCTTCCCTTCCTTTCCTCATAAGGGCAAGCCTATACAGGAGAGCGGAATGGAGCGACGGGAGACATACCGAGAGCAGATCATGACCAATGTGGACTACGATTATCTCGTCGGCTATACAGCGGTAGATCGCGAACGGCTGGACGAACTGGTGGGGCTGATGCTGGATACCGTGTGTTCCACAAAGCCTACACTCCGCGTGGCGGGAGAGGAGCTGCCAGCGGAGGTAGTGCGTTCAAGGCTGCTGAAGCTGACCGGCGCACATCTGCGGTATGTGTTAGATCGGATCAACGAAAACACCACCGAGGTGCGCCATGTGAAGCCATATCTGCTGACCGCGCTGTACAACGCGCCGCTGACTATGGATAACCACTATGCACTGATGGTGGGCCATGATCTCAGCGGCGGGAGTGGGTAGAGAAATAGCTGCCCGACATGAATTGTCGGACAGCTATTTTCAGAATGATTTGGATTGAATGAGCGTCAGATGCAGAAGGCCGCATACAGCGGGACAGACTTCAGGCCATCCTTTTCACCAAAGTTCTTAAGGGACAAGCGTATCGCACAGGAGGGATGATAGCTGCCGATGAACAGATTAAGGCTGCGGGAACGGACGTGTTCGCCTTTCTTAACTTCAATAGCCGTGACTTGATTTCCCTTTTGCAGAACGAAATCCAGTTCAGCGGTGTTGTTGCTCTCCCAATAATAGAGATCATACCCATTTGCGGCCAACTGCTGTGCTACATAGTTTTCCGTGACAGCACCCATGAAGGTGTTCCCCTCGCCGGATAAAACGGTCTGTTGGGAAAGACCGGACTTTGCGGTCAAGAGGCCCACGTCTCCCATGTATAGCTTAAAGGCAGACAAATCCGCATATACAGAGATAGGCTCAAACGCCTGACTGATACGCTGACATTTCAGCACGACCCCCGCCAGATACAGCCATTCGATGGACGCCCCGAACAGAGAGGCGCTGCCGCCTTTTTGCACGACCTTGTACTGGAATTTGCGGTTGTCCTTTGCCAACTGCGCCGGAATGGAATTGTAACAGGCACGGATCTTCACGCTGTCGGCGTTACTGGCATACTTGGCCATATCCGCGATGTAGTTGTCCAGTATTTCATTCTGCACCAGGGAGACATCCAAAAAACTGCCGTTTCTGAGAAAGGCGTTGATACTGGCAGGCATACCGCCGATCAGCAGGTACTCACGATACAACTCAGTTGCCTCCGCATGGAGCGCGTCAGGCAGGGCGGTCATCGTTTCAAAGGCGGAACGTATTTCAGGAGCGAGGAGTTCCTTGCCGCGAGCCCATAGGTATTCCTCAAAATCCAGAGGATACATGGTGATCGTTTCGACCTTTCCCACAGGGAAAGAATAGTGCTGTCTGTTGATGGCGACACCCAATAGGCTGCCCGCTGCTGCAATGTGAAATTCCGGAGTTTCCTCGCAAAAATATTTCAGCGATGTCAGCGCACGTTCACAGGACTGAATCTCATCAAAAAAGATAAGCGTTTCTCCTGCGATAATGCGTTCGCCGGTGGAGGCTTCCAAATAACGCAGCAGACGTTCGGGGGCAATATTATCGTTGAAGTAGGAGGCGATGGTCAGGTTTGTCTCCAAATTGACGTAGACCACGTTCTTGAATTGCTCCTCTCCGAATTTGCGAAGAATATATGTTTTGCCTACCTGTCTGGCTCCATTGACCAATAAGGGCTGGCGCTCAGAGGACTTGTTTTTCCACGCCATAAGCTGCGCTTCGACTTTACGTTTCATGCGGATCACCTCATTGACAGTTTAGCTTTTGTAGAACGTTAAGTCAAGAAAAATGTGTAGAAACAAGATTTTTCCCCATTTAAAAATAAAACAATAGTGAGCAAGAGCCGGAAGGCTCTTTTTTTGTTGCACGAAATGGAGGTGTGCTTTTGAAAATCATCGCATTGGCAAATCAGAAGGGCGGCGTGGGGAAAACCACCACAGCCGCCAGTTTGGGAGTCGGCCTTGCCCAGCAGGGGAAGAAAGTTCTGCTGGTGGACGCCGACGCCCAGGGCAATCTCACCCAAATGCTGGGCTGGCGGCAGCCGGACGAGCTTTCTCCCACGCTGGCCGACCTGATGACCAAGACTGTCAACGAGGAGTCCATCGCACCCGGCGAGGGTATTCTGTACCATGCGTCCGGCGTCGATCTTATCCCCGCCAACATTGAACTGTCGGGACTGGAGGTGACGCTGGTGAACATCATGAGCCGTGAAACGGTGCTGCGGCAGTATTTGTCCGCGCTGGCACCAGCCTACGACTACGCCATCATCGACTGTATGCCCTCGCTGGGGATGCTGACCATCAACGCATTGACCGCGGCGGACAGCGTTATTATTCCGGTGCAGGGCCAGTATCTGGCCGCCAAGGGGCTGGAGCAGCTTATGCGTACCATCGCCCGCGTCAAGCGGCAGATCAATCCCCACCTGACGGTGGACGGTATCCTGCTGACCATGATGGACAGTCGTACTACGCTGGCCAGGGAGGTCAGTGAGCAGCTACGCAGGAACTACGGCAGCCGTGTGTTCAGCAGCGAGATACCGCGTTCCATCCGCGTGGCGGAGAGCAGCGCCACGGGAACCAGCATTTACGAGCATGATCCAGACGGAAAAGCGGCACAGGCGTATGCCGCGCTGACGAAGGAGGTGTTGCAGCTTGGCCCGCAAGTTAAACGGCATAGAGCTGACCCGGTACGATGACCTGTTCAAAACGGATTTTGAACGTGAAGCCGACCACCAGGAGCGTGTGCAGATCGTGCCTGCGGAGCAGGTGTTTCCCTATGCGCGGCAGCCCTACTCCGTAGACCGGCCCAGCGCCGATCTGGTGCGGCTGATGGACAGCATTGAGCGCACTGGCATTGCCGAGCCGCTGATCGTCCGCCCCCGCAGCGAGGGCGGGTATGAGATCATCTCCGGCCACCGACGCGACTACTGCGCCAAGGTGGTGGGGCTGGATACCCGCCCGGTCATCGTGCGGGATTACAGCGACGAGGACGCGGACATCTTGGTGGTGGACTACAACATCAACCGTGAAAACCTGCTGCCCAGCGAAAAAGCCAAGGCGTACAAGCTGAAGCTGGACGCCATGAAACGGCAAGGGGAACGGACAGATTTAACTTCTGGCCAAGTTGGCCAGAAGTTCCAAGGCCGTGCATCTGTTGACATTTTGGCAGAGCAGGCAGACGGAAGCAGAAAGCAAGTCCAGCGGTACATCCGCCTGACCAACCTCATTCCGTTGCTGATGGAGGCGGTGGACACCGGAAAGCTGAAATTCGTACCGGCAGCTGACTACATCTCCCACCTGACCGAGAAAGAACAGACCTACCTCCAGCTCGTCATGGAGCGTGACGAGGTGTCGCCCTCTATGGATCAGGCCCAGCGGCTCAAGCAGATCAGCGCGGAGGGCAAGCTGGAAACCAGCATCATCGACCTCATCATGCGGGAGGAAAAGCCGCTGGAGCGCAAGGTGACGCTGCGGAACGACCGCCTGCAAAAGTATTTTCCGCCCAGCTATACCCCTAAGCAGATGGAGGAGGTCATCGTCAAGCTGCTGGAGGGCTGGCATCGACGCAGACAGCAGGAGCAGGAGAGATGAGGAGTCGGATCATGAGAAGGAATGAATTACCTGACTTTTGCTTTTCCACGATACCCTCCACGGGGCAGCTTATCATTCTCAAGAGAGGTGAGCGCGGCTATTATGCCTCCGAGTGGGATACAGGGAATCGGGAGGAGAATCAGAACATCGCCCAGGCGCATAATCGGCGGCGGGGCATTTCTGACATACAGGAGGCCGCCATGAGCGCAGGTTCCATGTTCGGCTGGAACCTGCCGGGGGCAGACCCGCAGTGGTATTTGGACAACGCCAGATATGTGAACGCGACGACGGCGAAGGGCCATATCAAAGACCCTGTTATGAGTATCTACTATCCGGTGGACGATTCTCTGCTGCGGTATGAGGTCATGGGGAAAGAAAAACTATATCTGCCGGTATCGGCGCTTCCGAAGGAACTGCTGGGTGCGAAGTCACAGTTTGTCATGCAGCCGGATCTGGTCTGCGGTGTACCTGCCATGCCGGTGAAAGCGCAGCAGGCGCAGAACGGCAGCTACACCGTGGAACTGGAAAGCGGCAGCTATGTCATTGGTGAGATCATCAATGCGGACTATAAGATCACAGCGCGGGTGCGCGTGGGAAACGCCGAATTTGTTTTGGGCGAACACCCGAAAGCACCTGCCCCATTTGTTACATGGCAGCGCAACTGTAAAAATGACGGGGGTGGGTCGCCCAACTTCTTCTGGGGACATTACGGGGCAGACCGTGCGGAGATGATCGAGGACTTCTGTGAAAGGGCGGGTAACGAGTATCAGGAGCAAAAAGAGCAGCGAGTACAACGGGAGCAAAGCCGTACCGCGCTGAAAAAGGAACGGGGTGAAGAAAGGTGAGCTATGATGCGAAGAAGTTGACCTATCAGGAGGTCACAATTTTGGGAAAGCCTGCCCTGTTTACGGAGTGCCGCCTTGACAGAACGACGGTGCCGGAGGGCGTGTGCCGCTATGAGCTGCGCCATGCCGATGAGGACTGGGGCGAGCCGGTAACACTGTCACGGAGCATCTTGGTCAACTACTATGGCACTGTTCTGACCCGTGAGCCGTTTCAGCTTCCCGTAGAGGGCTGGATTCCGCTGGAGAGCGACAGCCTTGCCTTTCAGGACGGTGACTGCCGCACACTTACAGAATTTCAGCAGAAATATCCCATCAGCGGAAAAGATGTCATCGACTTTTACAGCGTCAATGATGAGACTCTGCACGACCTCTATTTCTCACGCGACGAGGAGCAGGACAAGGCCGCAGGCTGCGTTGGACATCTGCGGGGTGATTTTGGCAGCGGAGGGAAGCAGTTTTTTACGACATGGTGGCCTCACCAAAATGATGCGCTGAACACACCGGCGTTCAAAACGGATATTGACCGCGCTGTGAACTGGCTGCGGGAGCAGCCGGATTCTCCCCTGCGGGATTTTGACACCATGAAGCGCTGCTGCGACCGCTACGGGAGAAGCTGTGCCATCAAGGGGACACTGCTTCCGTCATGCGCTTTCATGGTAAAAACGAAGCAGTATGTGTATATGCTTCGCTGTACGCCGGTCAAGGGTGATTACCAGTTCTATGTGTACTGCTACCAGCGGGAACCGTTTGAAAAGGTTCACAGAGAACGGCAAGAAAATGACCGGCATCAGGCGAAAAGGCAGACGGAGCCGGAAAGATAAGTATAACTGCTTGCAGAAAAACAGGACGGAGGTGAGTTGATTCGACAAGCGGATATTTCACGCGGTATCCCTTTCGGGCGGCAAGGACAGTACGGCCATGCTGCTGCTCATGCTGGAACGGAGGATGCCCATCGACATGGTGCTGACAGCGGATACCGGCATGGAGTTTCCGGAGATGTATGAACATTTGGCAAAACTGGACGAGCATCTTTATCGTGAGCGCGGAGGCGTAAGAAAAAGGAACGTGGTGAGGAACGATGACAAACTATCAGAAGCGGAAAGAAAAAAACGATGAATACCGCAGCAGGATCAAACGCTTTACCCTTCAGTTTTCCCTTGGCGATGGCGAGGCGCGGGAATGGTTTGAGCAGCAGTCTGAACAAGGTGTGTATCTCAAGGGCCTTATACTGCGCGACAAAGCTGAACAGCTCGGTTACAGAGAGCAGAGGGCTTCAAACCCCCGCAGAGCCGGTGACTATGAAGTCATACAGTCCATTCGTATGGGCGGTATGACCATGTTGATCGGATATAATCCGATAGACACCACCTACATGACCTGCTATCAGGATTACGACCTTTTGGGCAATGAGCGCTTTTCAGAGGCCATCGGCAGCAAAAACTATGTTGAGATCGTGGATGTGTTCTTGCAGCGCTTGCAGGCGCAGACAGAGAAGGTGAGGGTATTTCAGGCGGAACGTGCAATACCTGTAACTGTTTTAGGGCGGGAATATTGTCTGCCATGCTCGGATGAATCCCTGGAAGGAAAACTGGTGATCATCCGCCCTACCAGCCTTGCGCCGGAGTATCGCACTGCGGACTGCCAGCTCGGGTATGCACTGGGTGGTTTTGGCTGTTCTCCCGGCTCCCGCGGACGTGCAGTTTATTTTGAGGAACTGTATTCCGGCAAAAGATGCCGGTGGGACAGAACGGATATTCTCGGTGTCGCCGACTGTGAAAAGCTGCCTGATTGGGCCAAAGAAAAAGCGGCAGAGTACGAGCAGCACCGTACTGCACCGAAAAAGGAACGAGGTGAAGAAAGATGACAGACCGTGAGCCGGTAAATATCATGGGCGTTATCGCCTTCCCAGAGCCGGATAAGAGCAAGCGCCGGATTCGCTTTATTGATCCGGAGTATAATACGCTGTTCTACATTCCAGACGGGGCCAGCATCGTCATGACGCGGATGGATGGCAGCAGCGTGATACGGCCCTGCACCTATATCGACGACTACCACACGTTGGTCGGCAGCGAGGTTTATCATATTTGCGAGTTTGCAGAGGCAGCGCAGCGGACAGGCACGGTGTACGAGCCACTTGATCCAAAGCAGCTGCCTGCGGAGGCTGGCTATTATGAGATATACCAGATCGACAACGTGGGCAAGGTGGACTACGCCTTTATGCGTTATGAGCATGCCAAGGGAAAACTGCGTGCTGCCCATTACCGCAAAGCCTTTGCCGGGGTGATGGCTCCCAACATGACGCTGGATAAGCTATACCAAAAGCACAATGCGGACACGCGGCCTTTCTGCCAGCGAATGCGCTCCCTATCGGAGAGCGATGTGATCGTGGTCAAGCGCGGCGGTGAGAGAAAGGCTTACTATGTGGATGCTGTGGGCTTTCAGGAAGTGCCGAGCTTCTTGAAGGGACTGCAAAAGCTGAAAGAACGGGGCGAAGCGCGATAGCCGGAAATCAATACACCCAACATTTTTGAGAAGGGAGGCAATGCCTTGGCAAGTAAATTTCAATTCATTACGGAACTATATAGCCGCACGCTGACAGGACTGACCGACGCCTATGAAAGCTGGACGGGCTTTCTGCGCTCGGCCTGCTATAACTATAAATGCCCGTTCGACGAGCAAGTCCTGATCTATGCCCAGCGTCCCAACGCCACGGCGGTGCTGGAGCTGGAGAAGTGGAACCGGCAGTTTGGGCGGTGGGTCAATACGGGCGCTACCGGCATTGCTGTTATTGATGAAACCTACGGCAAGGGGCGGCTGAAGCACTACTTTGACATCACGGATACCCACACCACACCTGTCTCACGGTCTGTTCCCATCTGGACGATGGAACCGGCCTACACAGAGAGGGTCATCGAGACGCTGGAGGCCACCTTTGGCACACTGGCCGAAAAAGAAGATACATTGCCGGATGCCATATTGTCCGCCAGCCGCAACGCCGTGGCAGACAACGTGCAGGACTACCTGCGGGATCTGCTGGACTGTCGCGGCGGCAGTATGCTGGAGGAACTGGACGCGCTGAATGTGGAGGTCACATACCGGCGGGCGCTGGAGAGCAGCGTTGCCTATATGCTGATGACCCGCCTGTCTCTGCCTGCCATGGCCTACCTACTGCCGGAGGATTTTGAGGGCGTTTATTCCTTTGATACACCCGACACCATCAATGCACTGGGTATCGCCACCAGCGATATTGCGGAGATGGGGCTGCGGGAGATCAGCCGCACGGTGATGCAGGCAAAGCGTGAGCAGTTTTTTGCAAAGGATGCACAAATCGACTATGATGTGGGCAAAGGACAGAATAGCGGCGAAACGGAAAGGAGTGTTGAGCATGGAAGTGACATACAGGATGCAGGAGGGCTTTCGCCTGCCGAACCTGCTGATGCCGCAGGAGCCGGAGACGCATCTGGGCAAGTACGCAGAGTTGAGGAGACAGTACCTGATGCGGCACCGTCGAGTGCTGTATACCAACCTCAAGACCAGCGGGCAACTGGCGGCGCATCTGGCGGAGATCCAGGAGACAGCGCAGCGGATGGTGACGCAGGCCGTGGCGCAGATGGCAAAGGTCGAGGGCGTGACGGAGGAGCTGAAGGCCGCCGATCCCCAGCGCTGGACGGGGCTGATGAACAACCTGAAGCACAGCGCGGAGGAAGCGGTGTTGAGCGACCTGATCTACAGCTGATAAGTGAAGAACCGGCAAGGGCGGGAAGTGATGCACTTCCCGCCCTCGCTGATGACAGGGCAAACTTATATCATGTTGCCGCCTATCATCACTTTGAAAACGGCTTTGATGATAAGCTGGACTACCCTACGTTGGAAGAAGCGGAGGCTGCGGCGCAGGGCTATGTGGCCGGAACGATGGAAGCGGACGGTTTTGCCTATGATGGTGCCGCTGTTTATGACGCCGATACGAACGTGTGCCTTCGCGTTTACGGGGACTATCCGGACGAAAAGGCACAGACACAGGCCGCGATCTATACGGTGGAACATGATAGAGATCCAGATCTTCCGGCGTTTTTAGATGAACACCTCATAGAAGCGATCCTGCTGGACGACGGTGGGCGTAAGCATACACGGCAGGAGATATTTGCGTATTTCCAAGCCAACCGGGATATTGCAACCCGCACAGAGTTCCTGAAAAACAGCTACAACGATATATGGGTGGAAGTTCTGGCCGGTACGGATAAAGTGCGGGTGGGCTACCACGCCCAGCAGGACGGACTCCTTATGTGGGAGGGCAGCTACCTCTCCCGTACATCGGAGTCCGTTTTTTCATGGGGTGTGGTCACGGAAATGACCGAGGGTCTTATTGAGCGCGGTGAGTACAAGATCAAGCTGGGCTTGCAGAACGCGCCGGTGATGGCGGAGCAGCTATCCTTCTTCGACATGGGCGGCGGGGCAGCCGTCTATGAAGTGCCGGAGGCGCAGCGAACGGGAGACCTGTTCCCCACCCGCACAGTGCCGCAGGCGATCATCGACCAGGCACTGTATACGGCGGGCAACAGCTATAACAGCGCGTACCGGGTAGCGGTGTTCTATATGCACCAACGTCCAAAGGAGGACTGTGCGACGTTCCTGCGCCGTGAGTTCGGCACGGAAAACGGACGCGGCATCGAATATGAAGGTCAAAAATACGCCGTGTGGTTCATGGAGGACGGTATCCATCTGGCGCAGGGCGACAGCATTCGCACCGGCCATAGCCGCACCACTGTGACGTGGGAACAGGTATCGACACGAATACTGGAGCTGCTGGAGGCGGGAACGTACCTTTCGGCGGCAGAGCTGGAACAGGCGCGGGAGCATACTCTGTTGGAGATGGCTGAGGAGCTGATGCTGACCGTCCGTGAGGTGACCGAGGAAGGTAGAAGAAAGGGACTGTTCGCGCAGACATTGGCCATCCACGACCAGCGCAAGGGCTATCCGGAGCTGGACGAGGATATGGTGGCCTTCGCTAAGAGCGAGGGCGGCCTTGCGGCGCTGGCCGAGGAATACCATACTTTTCTGAGCGCGTATGAGCAGGATCGCAGCATCATGCGTTTTCGGCTGTCGGAGTACAGCACACATCGGATCGGTGTGGTACTGGGCGGGATCGATTTGCCGGAACGCAGCTTTGCAGCGCAGCCAGATTTCCTGCGCCGGTGCAAGATGTTCATCACGCAGGACGAGATCGACCATTTCTTTCTGGCTGATCCCGTGGACAGTCGCTTGGATGTGTACTCTTTTTTCTGCTATTCCCACACGAAGGAGGAACAGCAGAAATTCATCAAGAACTGTTTTGGTGAGTACAGCGGCGGCGGGCGCGACGGATATGACCATACGAAAACCTATAAGGGGCTGACCTATCAGCGGGAATATGCCGGTAAACAGTACGATGAGGTAAAGCTGACCATTCCCAACGTGGTCAAGGAGTATGAAAGGCTCATCGCGCAGAGGCGCTTCCCCAGCGAGGATGCTATTGCAGCAATTCCGCAGTATGAACGGCGACGGTTGGCACGGTCAGTATATTTCGGCTTTTCGGATGCACCGGACAATGTGCCGAAGCCATATCCCAAAGGCGCGGACTGCTACGACGCTGTTCCTGCCATTGAGGAGCAGTTGGCAGATAAGGCAAAGACAGCGGAAATGCTGGAAGCCCTGACTGCCTATCTGGATGGCATGGACGAGGGCAACCGGCACTATGATTCCTGCCAGCGGGCAAGGGAGCAGCTTTCCGAATACGTCAATGGCACGTTCAGCCTGTTCAATCATCGGCACGACCATACATTACGGCAAGCGGAGCAGAGGGCGATACCCACAACTCCCGCCGAGGAAGTAGAGGTTACGGAGGAATCGGTACAGGTGCAGAAGCCTTCGCTGTCGCAGGAGCATCAGCAGAAGGCGCAAAAGGAACCGACGCAGGCGGCTATGCCGCCTGCGTTTACCTTGCCGAGAAAAAAAGAACGGATGGAAGCCGCCGCCCCGCTGTTCGCGGGCGGCGTCAACTATCACATCACCGACGATGCCCTGGGCGCAGCGCCGCCCAGCCAGCGCTATGCCAACAACGTGGCGGCCATCCGGCTCTTGAAGCAGTTGGAGGCGGAGAACCGTGCTGCCACGGCGGAGGAGCAGGAGGTTTTAGCCAAGTATGTGGGCTGGGGCGGCCTTGCGGATTGCTTTGACCCAAGGCACAGCAACTACGAGGGACTGAGAAGTCTGCTGTCTGAGGAGGAATATGCCGCTGCGCGGGAATCCACGCTAACTGCCTTCTACACGCCGCCTGTGGTGATCCGCAGCATCTACACCGTGCTGGAACGGATGGGCTTCCGGCAGGGCAACGTGCTGGAGCCCGCCTGCGGCATCGGCCACTTCTTTGGTATGCTGCCGGAGAGCATGGCGGAGAGCAAGGTATACGGCGTGGAGCTGGACGACATATCCGGACGCATTGCCCGCCAGCTGTACCCGCGCAGCAGTATTTCCGTGCGGGGCTATGAAAAAACGGACTTCCCCGACAACTTTTTTGATGTAAGCGTAAGCAATGTGCCTTTCGGTCAGTTCAAGGTGCAGGATCGGCGTTACGACCGGCTGAACCTGTCCATCCATGAGTATTTCTTCGCCAAGACACTGGATAAGGTCAGACCGGGCGGCGTGGTGACGTTCGTTACCTCCAGCTACACCATGGACAAACGCACCTCTAACGTGCGGAAGTACATTGCCCAACGGGCGGAGCTGTTGGGCGCGATTCGTTTGCCCAACGATACCTTCAAGGCGGCAGCAGGTACGGAAGTGGTATCGGATATTCTGTTCCTGCAAAAACGTGACCGCATGGTGGACATTGAGCCAGACTGGGTGCAGTTGGGGACGAATGACGACGGTATCACCATGAACCGTTATTTCATCGACCACCCGGATATGGTGCTGGGCGAGATGAAAATGGTATCGGGGCCGTATGGCCCAGAGCCTACCTGTGTACCCTTTCCGGATCAGCCGCTGGACAGTCTCCTTGCCAACGCTGTGCAGAATATCCACGGTGAGATCAATGCCTACGACCGGGCGGAGGAGCTGGAGGGCGAGGATCAGTCCATCGCGGCAGACCCCACCGTTCGTAATTTCTCCTATACGCTGGTGAATGACAAGCTCTATTACCGAGAGGACAGCCGCATGAATCCGGTGGAGGCGTCCAAGACCGCCGAGAGCCGTATTCGCGGTATGATCGGTCTGCGGGACTGTGCGCGGACGCTGCTGGAATACCAGACGGAGGACTATCCGGATGGCATGATACGCCAGCAGCAAGCAAAGCTGAACGACCTCTATGACCGCTTTACCCACGACTACGGGCTTATCAACTCACGGGGCAACGCCATCGCCTTTGACCAGGATAGCGCCTATTTCCTGCTGTGTTCGCTGGAGGTGCTGGATGAGGAGGGCGGCCTGAAGCGGAAAGCCGACCTGTTCACCAAACGCACCATCCGCAGCCACCGGCCTGCCGAAAGAGTAGATACGGCGGTGGAGGCACTGGCCCTGTCCATCGGGGAGAAAGCCCACGTGGATATGACGTATATGGGGCAGCTCACCGGCAAGGACGAGGATACCCTGTTCGCGGACTTGCAGGGCGTCGTCTTTCTGAACCCTGATTACGGGGAAAGGGGCGGCGAGAAATATCTGCCCGCCGACGAGTACCTGTCCGGCAATGTGCGCCGGAAGCTGGCGGAGGTGAGAACAAAAGCAGAATCGGAGCCGCAGTACCAGCCCAATGTAGAAGCATTGGAAAAGGTACAGCCCGTAGACCTGACCGCCAGTGAGATCTCCGTGCGGCTGGGTGCCACATGGCTGAATCCGGAGTATATCCGGCAATTCATCTTTGAGACGCTGGACACGCCCCGCCGCGCACGGTGGGACATTAAGGTGCATTACTCCCGAATCACCGGCGAGTGGCGCATCGAGGGCAAGAGCAAGGATAGCTATAATGTCAAGGCGTACAGCACCTACGGTACGTCGCGAGCCAGTGCCTACGACATCATCGAGAGCAGTCTGAACTTAAAGGACGTCCGTATTTTCGATTACCAGTACGACCCGGACGGACGGCGTGTGGCGGTGCTCAACAAAAAGGAAACAGCCATTGCACAGGGTAAGCAGGAGCTGCTGAAGGAGGCGTTTTCTGAGTGGATATGGAAAGACCCGGAACGACGGGAGAAGATCTGCAAGGCGTATAACATCCTGTTCAACAGCAACCGGCCCCGTGAATATGATGGCAGCCACATCAACTTTTCTGGCATGAATCCGGAGATTACTCTGCGGAAGCATCAGGTGAACGCCATCGCCCACATTCTCTATGGCGGCAATACGCTGCTGGCCCATATGGTGGGTGCGGGTAAGACCTTCGAGATGGTGGCAGCGGCCATGGAGTCCAAGCGGCTGGGCCTGTGCCAGAAGTCCCTCTTTGTGGTGCCAAACCACCTGACGGAGCAGTGGGCCAGCGAGTTCTTGCAGCTCTATCCTGCCGCCAATGTGCTGGTGGCCACGAAAAAGGATTTTGAAACAAAGAACCGCAAGCGTTTTTGCGGGCGCATCGCCACCGGCGACTACGACGCGATCATCATCGGCCACAGCCAGTTCGAGAAGATACCCGTCAGCATCCAGCGGCAGCGGGCCATTCTGGAACAGCAGATGGACGAGATCATTCTGGGTATCCGCGAGGCGAAGGCGGACAAGGCGGAGAACTTTACCATCAAGCAGATGGAAAAGACCCGCAAGGGCTTGCAGAACAAGCTGGACAAACTGAACGACCAGAGCCGCAAGGATGATGTGGTCACGTTCGAGGAGTTGGGCGTTGACCGGCTGTTCATCGACGAGAGCCATTACTATAAAAATTTGTTTCTCTATACCAAAATGCGGAACGTCAGCGGCATCGCACAGACCGAAGCGCAGAAGTCCAGCGACCTCTTTATGAAGTGCCGGTATCTGGACGAGATCACAGGCGGGCGGGGCGTGGTGTTTGCCACCGGTACGCCCATCTCCAATAGTATGGTGGAACTGTATACCATCCAGCGGTATTTGCAGATGGACGCCTTGCAGGAGCAGGGCTTCCAGCATTTCGACGCATGGGCCGCCAACTACGGCGAGACGGTCACGACCATCGAGCTGGCACCGGAGGGGACGGGTTATCGGGCCAAGACCTGCTTTGCCAAGTTCAACAACCTGCCGGAGCTGATCTCCGTATTCAAGAATGTGGCGGACATCCAAACGGCGGATATGCTGAACCTGCCGGTGCCGGAGGCCCACTACCACAATATCGCCCTGAAACCGTCCGCGTATCAGAAGGAGATGGTGGCGTCGCTGGCGGAACGGGCCGAGCAGGTGCGTAATAGACAGGTGGACAGCAGCGTAGACAATATGCTGTTGATCACCAACGATGGCCGAAAGCTGGCATTAGACCAACGGCTCATCAATCCCATGCTGCCCAGCGATCCGGAGAGCAAGGCAGTCAAGTGCGCGGAGACAGTATTTGACATCTGGCAGCGCACGGCGGAGAAGTGTTCCACGCAGATGATCTTCTGCGACCTATCCACGCCAAAGGGCGAAGGCGTTTTCAGTGTTTACGATGACATTCGGGATAAGCTGCTGGCGCTGGGTGTGCCGGAAAATGAGATCGCCTACATCCACGATGCCAAGACCGAGGCGCAGAAGAAAGATCTGTTCGCCAAGGTGCGGGCCGGTCAGGTACGGGTACTGTTGGGCAGTACCCAGCGCATGGGTGCCGGTACGAACTGCCAGCAGAAGTTGGTGGCCTTGCACCATTTGGATTGCCCGTGGCGGCCCTCTGACCTTCAGCAGCGGGAGGGCCGTATCATCCGGCAGGGTAACGAAAATGCAGAGGTGGACATTTACAGCTATGTCACCGAGGGCACGTTTGATGCCTACCTTTACCAGCTGGTGGAGCGTAAGCAGAAATTCATCGCGCAGATCATGACCAGCAAGTCCCCTGTACGCTCTGCCGAGGATGTGGACGAGCAGGCGCTCTCCTACGCGGAGATCAAGGCACTGGCCAGCGGCAATCCGCTTATCAAGGAGAAGATGGACTTAGACATAGAGGTGACGAAGCTGAAGCTGCTGAAAAGCAGCCACCTGAGCCAGCGGTACGCGCTGGAGGATGCCATCAGTAAGACGTTTCCCAAGTCTCTCGCGGAGACACAGGAGCGCCTTGCCGGGTATGGCGCGGACATTGCCGCAGTCAAGGAGCACACCGCGCCTAATGAGGACGGTTTCTCCCCCATGACGCTGGCGGGCAAGGGCTATACCGAAAAGAAAGCGGCTGGCGCGGAGCTGCTGGCCATGTGTCAGAATATGCTGACGCCGGAGCCGACGCAGGTGGGCTCTTACCGTGGTCTGACGCTGGAACTGTCCTTTGACAGCTTTTCGCAGGAGTACCGGCTGACCATGATCGGGCAGCTGCGCCATGTGGTGACATTGGGTACGGATGTGTTCGGCAATATCCAACGCATGGATAACCTGCTGGAGACGCTGCCGGTCAAGGAGCAGGCTTGCCGCGAAAAGCTAAGTGAGCTGCACACGCAGCTGGAAACGGCAAAAGCGGAGGTGCAGAAGCCGTTTCCCCGCGAGGAGGAGTTGAAATCGAAGCTGGCACGATTGGAGGAACTGAACACGCTGCTGAATATGAACAAGCACGAACCGGAGGTCATAGGCGATACAGAAATGCCGGAGGAACAGCCACCGGCGAGAAAAACAACAGAATTGGAAAGGTAGGTCGATATGGGATACCAGGAGAGCTGGTTCTACATAGAACCGCAGTGGAAATTTGAGAAGATGATCCGCGCCTACGAAAAGGCCGAAAATTCCGGCTACTATAAGGTGGCGGGAGCGGAGCCCTGGTCGGTAGTGATACTCAAGAAGCCATTTGGAGACATTCCGGCAGGCAAGCGGGTACTGTGGGTGTGCGGTGATCGGGGCTTTCACAGCGTGGGCGGCGTGTTCGGCGGCGAATGGAAAAGCAGGGCGCGTGTCCGCGTGATCCCCGTTGAGGAGGTACTGCGGCCCGATGATTACCGGCTGGAGGGCATTGATCTGGACAGTGCCGCGCCCAGCGAGAACGCCTATATGCGGCGGTACAGCGTGGAAAACTACGCGCACCGTATGCGGGCGGGGCTGGCGAGGTGAAATAGTTTGACAGCAACCGTAGACTTTGGTATGGTGCGCATGGTGATCGTGCTGCGTATGCTTGCGGGGCGCGCAGCCGGGAAAGGGAACTTCCGCACGGAAGCTCCCTTTTTCGCGAAATAAAAATAGGGAACAAAACGGGTATTTACTGATGCAAAAAGTTCCCTATTTGGTAAAGTGTAATTTTACCATAAGGGGCCATCTACATCTTTGAAAAGTGCCAGCAGCTTCGACATAATTATATTGAAAAGTTCCTCTATGTAGTGTATAATTCGCTTGAAAAGTCATCGCAAGGAGGGATAACGATGCTGTTTCGGAAAATCGAATCTCTTATCGAAGATCATCTGCAAAGCGATTCAAAGAAAATCCTTCTGATAGACGGTGCGCGTCAGGTCGGGAAAACCTATATCATCCGATATGTAGGACACAAACTGTTTGAAAATTTCATCGAGATCAACATGGTGGAGGATTCCATCGGCCCACGGTTATTTGCCGAAACGAAAACCGTCGAGGACTTCTACCTACAAGTCAGTATGCTGGAAGGCAGCAAAATGAAGCAGAAGGACAACACGCTGATCTTTATCGACGAGATCCAGGCATACCCTCATCTACTGACTCTACTGAAGTTCCTATCCCAAGATGATCGCTTCACCTATATCGCCAGCGGATCCTTGCTGGGAGTGACATTGTCACAGACCACATCGATTCCCATGGGCAGCATCCGCAAAGTTCGGATGTTTCCTCTGGACTTTGAGGAATTTCTCTATGCCAACGGGCTGAACGAGTTTGCCATCTCTGCCATGCGGAAGAAGTTCGAGCGACTGGAAGCGCTGGATGAGCCGACCCACAACAAGATGATGGACTACTTTCGGAAATATCTGCTGGTTGGCGGCCTGCCGGACGCAGTCAATTCCTATCTGGATAACCACAACATTCAGCTCGTCCGTGAGATCCAACAGGAGATCCATGATTACTATGCCGCCGACGCATCCAAGTATGATGAGGAGCGTAAGCTGAAGATCCGCCGTATCTATGATCTGATCCCCTCCAACATGGAGAATAAGAAAAAGCGTGTCGTAGCACAGAGCATAGAGGATAAGAAGGGAAAGACCTTCGCAGATTATCAAGACGAGTTCGAGTATCTGATCAGTGCAGGCATTGCCCTCAATGTGCAGGCCATCTCTAATCCGGTATTCCCGCTGGTCGAGTCCACCGGAAAAAATCTGCTGAAGCTGTACCTGAATGATGTGGGTATCCTGACTGGCATCCTTTATGGCAATAACATCCGAGCTGTGCTGGACGATGAAGCCAGCATCAATCTCGGCTCCGTCTATGAAAGCGTCGTAGCCAGTGAACTTATCGCACATGGTTACGAACTGTTCTATTATGATAACCGCCATAAAGGTGAGGTGGATTACCTCATCGACGATTACGCCACATTATCCGCCGTCCCTATTGAAGTGAAGTCTGGCAAGGACTATACCATCCACAGTGCGCTGAACAACTTCGTGAAGAATGAAGACTATCATATTCAGAAAGCCTTTGTTGTGTCCAATGAGCGAACGGTCTCTACGAAGGGAAAGATCATCTATATCCCCATCTACTATATCATGTTCTTCCAGCACGGTCTGGAGGATAGCGAAGCAATGCGGTTTTAAGTCAGGCGACAATGCCTTGATTGCGGCCAGCATTTAATGTCAAAGCAGCCAAGCAACTAAAGGCAGTGGGCTATATTGCAGCCCGCTGTCTTTTTCTCTGCCTATTTCAACAGACGCAAAACAGGAGATGATCACGGAAAAAGGAGGTGATGCCCTATACCGTTTATTCCACCAGAGCAATTGGCCCGCGCCCGAGAGATGGATCTGCTGACCTATCTGCGGTGCCGTGAACCGGAAGAGCTGGTCAGCGTGGGTGGCGACACTTACGCCACCAAAAGCCATGACAGCCTGAAAATCTCCAACGGGGAATGGTACTGGTGGTCAAGGGGCATCGGCGGCAGTAACGCGCTGGACTACCTGACCACTGTGCGGAAGCTGTCTCTGCCGGATGCGGTGCAGCGCGTTCTGAGCGCTGGCGGCGCACCTTTGGCAGAACCGCCGCGCCGGAAAGTCTGCCCGACAAAATCATTTTCTCTGCCACACAGACACGCCGACAACCGGCGTGTTTTTTCATACCTGCGTGGACGTGGTATCGACCCGGAGATCATCAACCACTGCATCAAGCACGGCCTGCTCTATGAATCGGCGCAGCATCACAACTGCGTGTTTGTAGGCTTTTTCGGCGAAAGACCGGCCTACGCCATGCAGCGGGGGACGCTGCAAGACAAGCGTTTTGTGGGCGAGGTGGCTGGCAGTGACAAACGATACTCTTTTGCTGTGCCAGTGACACCGGGCGGCAGTGCCACGCTGTGTATCTTTGAAAGCGCCATTGACGCCCTTTCCTATCTGACGCTGCTGAAGCAGCGAGGAAAGGACTGGCGCAAGGCAAACACGCTGTCGCTGGGAGGTGTCGGGAAAAAAGGCCAGCAACTCCCACCGGCACTTTCACGGTATCTGAAGGATGCACCCCACATCACCCGCATTGTGCTGTGTTTGGACAACGACGAGCCGGGACGGGCGACAGCAGCGGCGTTGAGGGGGCTGCTGGGAGGATATGAGGTCATTGACAGACCACCGGCGCGGGGAAAGGACTACAATGATCTGCTGCGGTGTCGACGTGACGCGCAACGCAGCGAAGTCCGCTGATTTCTTTTTTCGGCAGGTATTGCAGGACGCGGCGCGGAGCGCCGCTGTCCTGGCAAGCATAGCATTTGGCCGTCCAAATGCGCTTGTTGAGGGGCAAGCCCCCTAAGACCCCCATGCAGAGAGGAGGAGAAAGCATTGAGAAAACGTGCGATCAAGATTTCGGTTCGATTGAACGAGCAGGAGCATAAGCATCTGAAAGAACAGGCTATGATTGCAGGACGGCCAATAGAGCCGTTCATCCGTGCGCTTATCACAGGTGTGGAACTGCGTTCCCGTCCGCCCGATGAACTGGCAGAGCTGCTGCGTCAGATGTCCGGCATGGCTGCGAATATCAACCAAATCGCCAAGGTCGCCAATGCCAGCGGCTTTGCCCGCATGGAGGATATAGAGCAGATCAAGGCAATGCAGCAGATGCTCTGGCAGGCGGTGAAAGAACTCTGATATGGCCATCACGAAGATCATCGCCATCCGTGACCGGTTGGATAAGCGGATAAACTATGCCGTCAACGGCGAAAAGACCACGCTGGATGCCGGTATTACTTACGCCACAAATCCAGAGAAAACGGAACAGCATTTCTTTACATCTGCCCTTAACTGCGAGAGCTGTGAAACGGCCTATGCCGAGATGCGGGCAACAAAGCGGCGATTTGGCAAGCTGGGCGGCGTGGTGGGGTATCACTTCATCCAGTCCTTTGCACCGGGTGAGGTGACGCCGGAGCAGGCCCACACCATCGGCGTGGCATTTGCCCAGCGCTTGTTTGGAGACCGCTATGAGGTGGTCGTCGGCACACACCTGGATAAGGCGCACCTGCACAATCATGTGGTGGTGAACTCCGTGTCCTTCGTAGACGGCAAAAAATACCACAGCAGTCACGGCAGCTACTATTTTGATGTGCGGGGCGTATCAGATGCCCTGTGCAGGGAGAATGACCTGTCCACTATCGCGCCGCAGGGCAGAGGAAAGCACTACGCCGAATGGAAGGCGGAGCAGAACGGCAAGCCCACGATCCGCAGCACCATTCGCGCTGACATTGACCGCATCATCGGAGAAGCATACACATACGAGACGTTTCTGATGCTCCTGCGGCGGGAGGGGTATGCGGTACAAAACCGGCCTGACCGCAAATATGTGACCGTGCTGCCGCCGGGCGGCAAGCGGGTAATCCGGCTGGATGGCCTGGGAGACGGGTACACGGAACAGGACATCCGCAGACGGCTGGCCGGTCAGCGGGAGGGCGGCGCACAGACCGTGCCTGCCATGACACGCACGGGTAAGCGCTACCGCGTCAAGGGAAAGCACCCTACCGGGCCGAAAAAGAAGATCACGGGGTTTCAGGCACTTTATCTCAGATACCTGTACCTGCTGCGAGGGACACACCGGAAGAAGCACTTCCGACGTGTCCCTTTTTCCATGCGGCAGGAGGTCATCCGCTTACAGCGGTATGACCGACAGTTTCGGTATCTGTGGGCGAACGGCCTGACCACGGCGGAGGAATTGGAGCAGCGGATCGCCGTCCTCCAGCGGGAGATATACGATGGCGAACAGCAGAGAAGACCACTATATCGGGAAAGGAGAGATGCAGCAGATGAGGCGTACAAAGCGCAGTGCAGCGCGGAGATCGACCGCCAGACCGCCGCCCTGCGGGAAAAGCGGAAGGAGCTTGCCCTGTGCCGCAGGATACTGGAGGATGTGCCTTTGGTATCCCAGCAGGTGCAGCAGGCCGAGGAAGAACGGCAGGAGGATATGAAGAAGGAGGTGCGGAAGCATGAGTACCAGCGGTGAGACTGCCGACCTGGTGGTGAAGGAGAGCATCCAAATCACGGAGAGCGCCGTCAAACTGGCGGGGCTGGGAGCAAAAAATCTGGCGGCTCTGTTGGTGGCGCTGGCCAAGGATAACCCCAAGCTGGCCGGTAAGACGGGCTTGAAGCGGCTGATCCAGGATGGCGAGGAACTGACCATCTTTTCCGTCAAGCAGGAGGATCTGAAAGGATTCCAGATGGAGAGCAAGCGCTACGGCGTTTTGTTTTACCCCATCATCAATCGCGTGGAAAAGACCGGCACGGTGGAGGTCATGGCCAAGGCCAAGGATGCCCAACAGATCAACCGCATTTTTGAACGGATGGGGTATCCCGCGCCGGTACGGGAGGATGTGCCGGCAAAAAAAGCGACCCCCCGCGCTCGGTCAGAGAGCAGCTTCAGGGAGCGCGGGAATGGTGTCAAAACGTCTACCGAGATGGATAAACCGTCTGTGCGGGCGAAAATGCTGGAGCTGAAGAAGGTATCTGAGCAGATGGCGCGGCAGGCAAAAGCCGTCCCTGTGCAGGAAAATGAACAGATAAAATAAGGAGGAAATTATGGCAAATTTGAGTGAACTGATCCGGCAGAAGGAGCAGCAGACCGAGGAGTGGAAGCAGAGAAAGGCGGATGAGCGTGACAGCCTCAATGACATGAATGACGCTGCCGCCCTCCGTGTGACCGAAAGCACCGGCGCCTTCCTGCACTATCTGGATGTGCAGGCGGACAATCCGCGTTTCAGCGCGTCCAATGTGCTGCTGGCGATGGAGCAGAACCCGGAGGTGACGATGTTCAACAGTGTGAAGGGCTGGAATGGTCTGAACCGTAACGTCATGCGGGAGGAAGTGGGCATGAAGATCCGCGTGGGCGATACCTACGTCAGGGACGGGCGGCAGTATCGCGGCTACAAGGTGGGGCGCGTGTTCGACATCTCTCAGACCACCGGGCGCGGTCAGCCGACAAAAAGCCAGCTGGTGGATGGCAGCGATGCTATGAGCAAGGCGCTGTACCAGCTTCTGATGGTGTCGCCTGTCCCTGTTGTGACCGGCGATGCCCGTGGACAGGATGCGTTGTATGACCCCAATCAGCAGCAGATCATCGTCAGCGGGTATATTTCGGACAGCGCGGCGTTCCGTGCGCTGAGTCGGGAGGTCGTCCACGCAGGCATCCATGACCACGGTAATTTCCCATATTACAGCCGGGAGAGCTGTGCATTAAGCGCGGACAGTGTCAGCTATATGCTGTGCCGCAGCTATGGCGTACCCTGCGACAAACCCAAGGTCACAGACCTGGTGGAGATGTTCGACGGAATGGAAGCACGGGACAGAACCAGCGTTCTGGCGAACTTCCAGCAGACCTTCGCCGCGCAGCGCGCCAGCATCCAGCGTGGCCTTGCGCCGCAGCAGCAGGAGAAAAAGCAGGAGCAGGACATGGAGCGATAGGTAAAAATTTGACGGCAAATAGCCGTGGACACATAATGGTACTATCTTAAAAGAGAGGATGATACTATCGTGAAAAAGAAACTCATGACCCTGATGATGGGGACGCTCCTGCTGCTCACGGCCTGTGGGCAGATGGGGAGCAATTCCGCATCGACGATGCTGCCGGTGGCAGCGGTGCAGAGCGCGGCGCAGGCTATCGCACCCGTGGAGGACAAGACGCAGGACGATGTCGAGAGCCTGCTCGCTGAGGAGAATACTGAGGAGGCCAAGCCCACAGGCGGTGAGGAGACTCCGAAACCCGTCGAGGACACAGAGACACCCTCCGGCAAGACGGAGGAAACGCCGCCTACACCCACCGGTGAGAAACAGCCCGACGTGCCGGAGCAGCCGACTGTCCCTGAACAGGCGGAGATCCCTGCACCGCAGCCGGAGCCTGCACCGACTGAACCCGAACCTACGCCTGCGCCGGTACAGGAGCCGGAACCTACACCCGCCCCCGAACCCGAACCCGAACCTGAGCCGGAGTATGAACCGGCAGATTGTCAAGCGGCTGTCGAGGCGGCCAACGCTTATGCTGCCGCACAGTACGGCGTCACCACGGACAGTGGCCTGACACTGGGCAACAGTGCATACCGCTTCCCTGCATCGGTAGCGGCAGATGCTTCGCAGGAGACATTGGAGGCCAAGGCGCGGGATATGGTGGACTACACCTTCCAACAGCTCATGATGCAGGCGGGTGTGGACACGCTGGCCGACGCGGGTCTCCGCTGCAACGTGTGCATCGTGGAGGACGGCGGCAGCAGTCTGCTCATCTACGTCCTGTACGATGGCTAAGTCGATCATTTCATACACGGCCCCCTCCGAGAACGGAGGGGGTCAACTTATACCCCGATGAGGAGGAAACATGAAGTATTATAAAAGACTGGTGGGGCTTGTGCTGGCACTGATGATGACGACGGCACTGGCGGTGACGGCCTATGCTACCTCAGTAACCGTAGATTATAGGGCCTACGTCTACTCCAGTCAGATCACCTTTGACCAGTACGATTACAGTAAAAGCACAACGCCCGCTATTACGACCACGACCATCACGGCCACCAGCAGCCTGGGCAGTGGCAGCGCGCTCTACCACATGAAATATGCGGATGGCGCAGTGGCCTACTGCATCGAACCGGGCGTCCATTCGGATGACAGCGGCACTTACAGAGAGGGCTCCAGCGCCAGTTGGTATAACCTGCCGGCGTCCGTGCAGAGCGGTATCGCGCTGGCAATGTCCCTCGGCTACCCCAGTGTGGACTACGGTACGGCGTCCGGTGACAAAAACACCAGTACCATCATCAAAGCGGAGAAATGGGCCGCTACGCAGACCGTCATCTGGGAGCTGATCTGCAAGTACCGCAGTGCCTATTCCTACGAGGACTGGGGTGCCAGCCCGTTCTATAACTGTGTATCAAAGAGCCGCTATCCCACCTATGACCTGTGGTATGACAAGCTAACAGCGGCAATGCAGGCGGCCACGATGATCCCCAGCTTTTCGGCGTTTACGCCGCGCTGGTGCGACACCATCGAACTGAAGAAGAACGCAGCGGGTAGCTATACGGCCACGGTCACAGACGATAACGAGGTGCTGGGTGACTACAATTTCGGCGCAAATAACGGAAGCGGCATCACCTTTACACAGCGGGGCAACAAATTGACCATCACGGCCACAGCTGCGGCGGCCAAGACTCTGACCACGGAAAAGACCTACTCTGCTACCGGCAGCGCGTATGAGATCAATCCGGACAGAGCAGTAGTCTGTTGGTATGACCGGTTTGGGCGGTATCAGGCGCTGGCCGGTTACACCGGCGTGGGGCGCGATCCCGTGAAGGCTTATATTAAAATCAAAGCCGTGGAGGAGAAAGGCAGCCTGACCATCAATAAGGTCGATGCGGAGACTGGTAAATCGCTGGCGGGCGTGACCTACCGGCTATTTGATGCCAATGGTAAAAAGGTGGCTGACATGACCACCGGTGCAGATGGTAAGGCCGTGTTCAAGGATTTGACGCAGGGCAAGTACAGCTATCAGGAAATCAGTGCTCCCAGCGGCTATGTGGTAGACAAAACCAAGTATCAGATTACCATTTCTGCCACGGCACTGAACATTACGGCGAAGCGGACGAATGCGCGGGCAAAAGGCAGTCTGACCATCAACAAGGTGGATGCCGATACCGGCAAGGCGCTGGCGGGTGTGACATACCGGCTATACGGCAGTGCTGGCAAAAAGGTGGCGGACGCCATCACCGGCGCGGACGGTAAAGCGGTGTTCAAGGATCTGCCGCAGGGAAAGTATAGCTATCAGGAGATCAGCGCTCCCTCTGGCTATGTGGTGGATGGGAAGAAATACACCGTGACCATCACGGCAACTGCCCTGAACATTACGCAAAAGCGGACGAACGCGCTGGCGAAAGGCAGCATCACTGTCCGCAAGGTGGATGCGACAGGCGCACCTCTTGCAGGTGCGGAACTGCTGCTGGAGACTTCCGCAGACGGCAAGACATGGACGGAGGTTGGCAAATTGACCACCGATAATACCGGCAGCGCCAAGTGGAGCGACCTCAAGATCGGTGTGCAGTATCGTATCACCGAGGTGAAGGCTCCAGCAGGGTACACGCTGCTGACCGAGCCGCTGTTCACGGGAACGCTGGACAGCAGCAACCGCGATATTACCATCACCGCCTGTAACAATGCGGGATTCGTCCTACCGTTCACGGGCGGCACGGGATTTACAACCGATTTCTTGTTTGCAGCACTCATGCTTTGCATGGGTGTTTATTTTTGCAAAAAATCTAACATCAAAAAGGAGACGAACTGAATATGAAAAAGATCCATCGCGTATTGGCACTGCTGATGGCGGCAGTCATGGCCTTCGGCCTGATGACGACGGCATTTGCCACAATAGATTCTGCGCCTACCATCGACCCCGGCAAGAAAGCATCTCTGAGCATCTACAAGTATGACATCACCAAGGCCGGCAACGATGGCGCGTGGGACGCGGAGTCCTACGTTTCCACCGGTCTGCATGACGACGCGGTTATCGACAAGCTGAGCAAGTACGCCATTCAGGGCGTGGAGTTCACATACCTCCGTATTGCCGACATTACCATGAACAATGAATTGGCGGGCGGCCAGCGTCAAGTGGGTGTGCTGTATGGCTTCGACAGTTCTGAACGCTCCAATGCCGTACTGTCCGCTATCGGTCTGACCGCCGCGGACGCTCACAAGACCGCGGGCGGCATCAACTACTTCACCAGCGATATGCTCAACAACAAGCTGGCCGCTGCGCTGACTGCCAATGCCACCACTGTCAAGAATGCTCTGGAGGCCGCTGTGAAGAACGGCGGTGTTGCTATGGCGGAGACCGATACCACCGGACACACCTCCGCTTCTGATATGGAGCAGGGATTGTATCTGGTGGTAGAGACCAGAGTCCCTGAAAACGTGACTTCTACTTGCAACCCCTTCTTCGTATCTCTGCCCATGACTACCATCGATGGCGCGGCATGGAATTACGATGTGACCGTGTACCCCAAGAACCAGACTGGCAATCCCACGTTGGATAAGACTGTGCGCGAAGCAAAGAACTCCACCGGCAAGAACACCGGCAGCCTGACCGACATCGAGGACGGTTACGAGCATACTGCATCCGCCTCTATCGGTGACACGGTGGACTATCAGATCATCAGCACCCTGCCCACCATCACGTCCAAGGCTTCCTCTCTCAGCGAGTACACATATGTGGACACCATGAGCAAGGGCATCAAGTACAACAAACAGGATGTGGTTATCGAGTTCTTCCGCGACACTGCCTGCACCGACAAGATCACCACATGGGCCGAGGATTCCGGCAAGTTCACCGTGGCCTATGATGACGCACAGAACACTATGACCATCCGCATGACCGACACCGGCCTGAGCGAGATTAACGAAGCGGCCACCGTGTATACCGACAGCATGAAGCGCGGGTACTCCGACTGCACCATGCGTATCACCTACGCCGCGACGCTGACCGCAGATGCTCAGATGGGCGATACCGACAACCCCAACGAGGTCGAGCTGACGTGGAAGCGCACCAACACGACTTACTATGACACACTGGAGGATTGCTGCCACGTCTATGTCTATGCCATTGACCTTATCAAACAGTTCAGCGACAACAACGGCACTTTCGGAAAGGTGAAGTTTATCGCCTACAACGATACGGACGGCCACTATATCAAGGCCAACATAGAGGGCGAAGTCTACAATGTTACCGGCTTCACATCCAATAAGTCCGAGGCCACCATGCTGATCCCCAACCTCAAGGGGCATATCGTTCTCCGCGGCATTGAGGATGATACCTACACACTGACCGAGGTTGCCACTGATAAGGGGTATGTGCTGCTCCGCGATCCCGTGAAGGTCGTAGTTACCACCAAGGAGGATGGCATCTGTGAACGGTGCGGTGCGGCCCTGCTGACCGCCTCCGCCACCGTCAACGGTGAGCCGGTGAGCATGACGGACGCAAACGCTGTCGTGCCGCTGCGTATCATCAATAACCCCGGCTTCGACCTGCCTAAGACGGGCGGTTATGGCGTTTGGATGTATACGGTGGGCGGCGTCCTGCTGCTGGGCGCGGCGGCGTTCATTGTCGTCAAGTCCCGTAAGCACAAGAGCGAGCAGTGAAACGCTGGCTACTGGCGGCGGCTTGCGGCGTTATGGCGGCGGGACTACTTCTCTATCCGCTGATCGGTGAGCTGGTAAGCGAGAAATATCATTCGGATGTGGAAACCACTTATACCGCCGCCATTGAGGACACCGATGACGTCGAACTGACCGCCCAGCGGCAGGCCGCGGAGCAATACAACGCTATGCTGTCCGGCACAGCGGCCATCACAGCGGGAGGGGCTTCCGCCCCTCCCTTGCCGTATGCGGAGCAGCTCACGGTGGGCGGCGTCATGGCGTATGTGGACATTCCCAAAATCAGCGTATACCTGCCGGTGCAGCATGGCACGGACGCGGACACATTGGAGCGTGCCGTAGGCCATGTAGTAGGAGCTTCCTTGCCGGTGGGCGGCAGCAGCACCCACGCGGTGCTGTCGGCACACAGCGGTATGGCCTCATCCAAGCTGTTTTCGGACATCGACCAACTCGAAAAAGGTGACATCTTTTATATCCACGTTTTGGGTGACACACTGGTCTACGAAGTGGACAGCATCAACACAGTGGTGCCGACAGATACATCTCTGCTGCAAATTGAGAAAGGCAAGGACTATGTAACGCTGGTGACTTGCACACCGTTCGGGGTCAACACCCACCGACTGCTGGTGCGAGGGCATCGGGTGCCGTATACGTCAGAGCAGGACGCCGTAGCCGCCGAAACGCAAAAAACGGCATCCTCGTGGACGCAGCACTACCTCACTGGCCTTGCCGTCGGCATTGGCACGGTGTCTGTGGTCGGTGGTGCTTACTTTTTGGTGAGGAGGGTGCGCCATGCGTAGGACATCCCTTGTACTGGCGCTGCTGTTGGCCGTGGCGGGTGTCTGCGTCATGCTGTGGCCGGTGTTTATGGGACACAGACTCCAGAGCAGCGCCGAAACTGCGGTGCAGGAGTTCTTGGCCGAGCGTAATGAGACGGAGAAGCTGTACCCCGAACTGTTGGCAGACCTGCAAGCCTACAATCAGCGCATCTACGTCGAAAGGCAATCCGGTCTTGTTGATTTGGAAGCCTGCGAAGCGCCTGCCGCTGACTTGACCACCTACGGCATCGAGGATGAGATCATGGGCGTGTTGGAGATACCGGCTATGGAATTGACCATGCCCGTCTATCTGGGCGCATCCGATGCTCACCTTGCCGCAGGTGCGGCGGTGCTGGGCAATACCTCCGCCCCTATTGGCGGCGACAATACCAACAGCGTTATTGCAGGACATCGTGGGTGGAAAGGTGCGGATTACTTCCGGCACATCGACCGTTTGCAGGTAGGCGATACTGTTACGCTGACGAACCTATGGGAGACACTGACCTACACCGTGGCCGACATTCAGATCATCCAGCCGCATGAAGTGGATAAGATCAAGATACAGTCAGACCGCGACCTGCTGACGCTGCTCACCTGCCACCCCTATGCCAGCGGGGGCAAGCAGCGGTATGTGGTGTACTGCGAGAGGGTAATGCCATGAAAAAGATAAACCCTGTGGTATGGACTGTTCTCGCTGTGCCGGTCATTTATATGGCAATCGTGCTGGCCTGCGCTTATAAAGCGGGAACAAATCTATTTGCGCTCGTGGAACGTTTTGGCCTACTACTGGGACGGCCCGACCTGCTGCGGTGGACAGCGCATACACCGAGGTGCATCCTGGGCGTGCTGGTGTGCTATGGACTGGCGGTGACGCTTTACTATTCTGACCGCGAGAACCGCCGCCCAGGTGAGGAATACGGCTCTGCCAGATGGGGCAATGCCCGTGAACTGAACAAGCAGTACGCAGATCCAAACGGTAAGAACGTTATCCTGACAAAGCACGTCTCCATCGGGCTGGACGGCTATAAGCACCAGCGCAACCTCAATATCTTGGTGGTGGGCGGCAGCGGTTCCGGCAAGACCCGCTTTTTCTGCAAGCCCGGTATTATGAGCGTCAACTGCTCCTATCTGATCGTTGACCCCAAGGGAGAGATGCTGCGCAGTACCGGCTATCTGCTGAAGGAAGAAGGATACGACATCAAAGTGTTCGACCTTATCCACCCCAACCAGTCGGACGGCTACAACCCGTTCACTTATATTCGGGACGAGCCGGATGTGTTGAAGCTGATGGACAACCTGGTGAAAAACACCACGCCGCCAAAGGGCGCATCCAACGACCCCTTTTGGGAGAAGGCGGAGATCGCGCTGGATTCCGCGCTGATGCTGTATCTGCTCAGTGAAGCGCCCAAGGACGAACAGAATTTTGAAATGCTGATGTTCATGCTGGAGTGTGCGCGGGTGATGGAGGAGGATGACCAGTACCAAAGCCCGTTGGATCTGCTGTTCCAATCGCTGGAGGAGCGCGACCCGACCCATGTAGCGGTGCGGGAATATAAGGTTTACAAACAGGCGGCGGGCAAGACAGCAAAAAGCATTTTGATTTCCTGCGGTGCGCGACTGGCTCCCTTTGACATCCCGCAGCTTCGTGAAGTCATGGCCTATGACGAATTGG
>ERZ791837.464-NODE-464-length-30998-cov-3.171089_pt1 | contig 30998 bp, 25 predicted proteins | sample MGYA00510292_ERZ791837 | MGnify/ENA primary metagenome ERZ791837 (study PRJEB30046, sample SAMN00715259) | human gut metagenome | study: EMG produced TPA metagenomics assembly of the A metagenome-wide association study of gut microbiota in type 2...
TCGCACAGAATATACAAAAGATAGGTTAAGTAAACTTTCAGGAAAGCCGGAACTACAAACTTTATTAGAAGACCTCGTCAATTCTTCTGACAAAGCAGAAAAATTGGCAAAAGAAATCAATGAAATTATTTCTCCTGATAAATTTAATATCGAAAAAATTAATAATAAATATATTATTTGAATTTCTTCATACAGTCAGGTGATAGTGGATTGGCAATTCGTAAAAACGTATCCGTACCCTTGAAAAGAATTAGGGCGGTCCCATGGTGAGGATATGCTAACCTGGACGAAAGACAGGGAGATTTAAGAACTCCCGGAAGCCAAACACGCCGCGCCGTACGGAGAACATGACATGCCGCAAGGCATGCCAGACGCAAAAAGACTGAACCGGAATTGCCGCCTCAGTTGATTTCCTCAACATCCCGGCCATCCCGGAATTGCCGGGTCACGTCAGCGATGAACAGGGAATCATCACGGGACATGAGCTGCATTTCATGGCGGCAGCCGTGAATCAGGCGCAGAAACGCGGCCAGCTCATAGCGGAGGCCCTCCCCTTCAAACCGGATAAAATACTTCCGGTTCTGACGGGGATCTTCAAAGCGCACCTCAAACATTTCCGTCTTCCACCACGGGGAGGGAACATAAATATAACCCTGCGTGCCCGTGATGCACAGGTCGCCCTCCTGCTTGGCCCCAATGGCGGCCGTCGCCGTGGCTACCGCATTGGAGTAAAGGAAATCCGCCCGTGTGAAAATATCCACGCCCGTTTCCGGCTTCCTGCAAGTCGTGAAGCGGATGCGGCGGCTTTCCGTTCCCAAAAGCTTTCCTATCACAAAAACGGGATAGGCCCCCAGCTCCGTCCAGGCGCCTCCGGCCTGCGTGGGATCAAACTCCCTGCTGGAATCATCCTCAATCAATTTGGTGAACGTGGCGTCCACCGCCTTGATGGAGCCGATGACGCCGCTTTCCGCTACGCCTATCAACTGCTGGAATGCCGGGAAAAACGCCGTTTTCAACGCTTCCAGCAGGACGCAGCCATTCCCGGCAGCAAGCAGGAACAGCTCTTCCACCTCCTCACGGGAAAGGGCCAGCGGCTTTTCACACAGCACATGCTTACCCTTCAGCAGGGCCCGCCTGGCCAGTTCATAATGCAGATGGTGCGGAACGGCAATGTACACGGCGTCCACCTTGTCCAGGAACTGTTCATAATCCGTGTAATATTCCAGAAGTTCATAAGACTCCGCAAAACGGCGCGCCTTTCCTCCATCCCGCCCGTAAACGGCCGTTATTTCAATGCCGCTGACGTATTTGGACTCCTGGAGAAAACGGCCCGCGATACGCCCATAGCCGGCAATCCCCATATGGATAATATTATTCCGGGCGGAACGGATATCCGTTGAAGAAACGCCCTTGGTGCGCTCCAGGTAAACCACCTTGCAATATTCGCGGAGATAGTCGAACTTCCCCGTCCAGTCTGAACCGATCACAAAAATATCCGCCTCATACTTCTGGATGTCATGGACCTTCTGCCCTTCCAGCTCTTCCGTAATAATGAGGTCCGCCAGTCCGGTTCTCCGGACGTTCTCCACGCGCTCCGCCAGGCTTTCCATCACGTTCAGCTTGCCCCGGCTCTGGTCATAGCTGGCCGTGGTCACCCCGACGATGAGGCGGTCCCCCAGCGCCCTGGCTCTTCTGAGGAGATTGACGTGCCCGGTATGAAGCAGGTCAAACGTGCCATAGGTAATGACCGTTTTCATGAATGGGGCGTCTCTATCTGCTTGCCGTAAACGTCAATGAAACGGTTGACCGCCGTTTCAAAGGGAACGTGTTCCATCATATGCTTCACGGAAGGGTGCTTGAACTGGATCCGATCCGGGTAGGACAGGTAGTCGCCATAAAAAAATTGCAGGTACTGGCGCGCATGGTTGGGCACGGAAAACTTCAATCCCTCAAAATCCATGGTGCCGAGGGGGAAGAATGTTTCATAGGAAAGATGGGTATTCTTTGTAAAGTTGATGGCCGGGGACAGAAAAATCCCGGGGCGGTCCTTCTCCTCTCCCGGTTCCCTTCCTTCCAGAATCTCCCGGCGGATTTTCCGTTGCACCTCCTCATCCGTCAGGTTTATCCTGTCCTTGACCAGGACGACATCCTTCTTGAAGGCGGAAAGCCGCCTGTCCAGGCCGTCGTGCTGCTCAGCGTCCACAAGAGGCTCGGAATAAAAATGATAGGGATACACGTCAATGTTGAGGGGGGTACCCTCATACCCTATCTGTAAAAAGGCATGCCGCTTCCAGGTAAACCCTTCCTCCCTGGGAAACAGGGAGGGGAGCAGCTCCAGCAGGCGGTCATACTCCGGCCTCATCATGCTTGCGTCCAGATCGTCATCCCACGGAATAAATCCCCTGTGCCGCACGGCGCCCAGCAGAGTGCCGTAATCCAGCCAGTACCTCAGGCCGTTTTCCCGGCATTTCCGTGCAAAAAGGGCCAGCAGAACGGTATTGCCATCCTGAAGCAGCCTCAGCTTGCCCGTTGCCGGGGGAACCTGGAAAACGGGATGGTTGTAAATCAGAAGGTTGCGGATATCCTCCAACCTTGCACTCAGGGACTGCTCCTTCTCTTTCCTGAATCTGTCCGCTAACCAGTTGACGGTTTTCCGCACACGATAAGGCAGCTTGCAGAGCACCATATATTTTATATGGTATAATTTTTCCATATTCAATCCGTTCTGAAAGATTTTCACACCATCCGCCCCCGCAGCGGCCTTATTCCCTTGGAGAGAATGCAGTATAATATACCCCCTGAACTATGCAACGTTTATTCCTTTCCCTTCAAGGCCCCTCCTTCTTCGCGGGAAAGTCCGGAATCAAGGAATGCCACGCCCGGTTTCCTCCATTCGGAACGCCGGAAAAATGTTCTGATTACTCGGGGAGCAGGTTCCCACATAATACCAGAATTTCAGACCTTCGTGACTTTCTCACACCAGCCAGAATGGACAGCCATACCCAGGGGACGGAAACGCACAATCCAATGACCACTGATGCAAAGCCGCCAGCAATTTTACAGTTTGTCCCAGGCGGAGCGTCCGTAAGCTGTATTGGGGTAGCGGTCTGCGGCCTCTTCCCAGTATTTCCGGGCCTTGTCCGGATTGTTGAGCATGGAATCGTAAATCACCCCTATCTTATACAGGAACAGCGCCCGATCCTCCTTGCGCCATCTTCTGGATTCCAGGCCTTCCTGGAGAACTGTTACGGAATCAGCATACCTCCGCATGTCATTCAGCAGGCCGGACTCCATGAGCCAGGACCGCACCAGCCCCGGATTCTCCTTCCGGTAGCGTTCCAGTAGCTCCAGGGCTCCCTGCGCGTCTCCGGAATTCAGCATGCGCCGGGAGGCTTCCACCAGCACTTCCTCATCAGTGGTGATGTTGGAGGAATACAGCGTCTTGGTCACCAGATCCCCCATGACAGGCAGCACGTACTTGACCCCCAGCCATACTTCAAAGGCAATCACCGGAATCAGCGCGATCAGGGACTGGAGGGGGGAAAGCTCCAGGGCCTGCGCCAGAAAGGCAAAGAGCCCCAGAGGAAGCAGCGCCAGCAGCAGCCGTATAAACGTGCGCCGCGCCAGCAGCAGGATCATTTTCAACATGGCGGGATTTTTACAGGAGGGTAGAGAGGACCCGGACAAGGCCGGAAAAGAAGGAACGCCTCCGCGGCCCCGCCCGGAGGGAAGGGCCGAGGAGGCTTCCGCTTAAAAGTGATAGACGGCTTCCACGCCCACGCGGATGCGGAAATCCTCAATCGTGCTCATGCCGGTATAGCACCTTATATCGGAGCGCGTGTTTCCGGCCCAGTCAAACTGGATGAAGGGAATGATGCGGAAGCCGCGGCTGGCGTCCACCCCGGTCACGCGGACGGGAGCCGCCAGCTTGACGTTGAACTGGTCAAACCCGTCAACGCCCGCGCCCCAGTAGCTGGAAGAATAGCTGGTGCCGGCGCTCAACTCCAGATCCACCTTTTCATGGATCAGGCCGCTCCAGCGCTTGCCCGCGTTCAGGTCAATGCGCCAGCCTATCATGCCGTAAAAGCCGTACTGCACATCCATGGAGCCGAAATAGCCGTGGCCCGGGTCATCATACGCCAGGCCGGCGGTTACGGACTGGGCCACGGAATGGGGGGCCTTCCCCATGTGTTTGCTCAAATAACCCGGCAGGCCGCCGTAATTGAATTCATAGCCGCCCCGGAAAGACAGGTTGGGAAGCAGCTCCTTGACGGCCTTCCAGTTGGCGTCAAAGGCCTCCTTGTCGCTCAGCAGGCCGTCGCAGAAGGCCATGTATTCCGCGCCTATTTCCTGCTTCCAGTCTTTAATCAGGTTAAGGTCCAGCTCACCGCCGATGTTAAAGACGCCGCTGCGGTTGAGCAGGGAGGAAGCCACCAGGTCCTTATAGGCATACCGGGAATCATACCCAATATGGGCCGCTCCGCTGAGCGTATCATTATAGGAACTTGCGGGCCGGGGATCATAACCGTATCCGTCATAGGCGCCGGCGGAAACTGCGGCCAGGGCTGAGGCCGCCATGAACAGGGCTGTTGCTTTCATAATGAGCTTAACTTAATCATTTCATCCCCGTGAACGCAAGCAGAATCCCGGAGCGGCGGGGAGAAACGCCCCTCGGGGCATTCCGAAAAATTCCCCTGAAAAAAAACAGGGTCCTCTTGAAAAAAATCCCTTTTGCCCTATCATGGGGAGGTGATGGACTGGAACGCTGATTTATACGAAAACAAGCATGATTTTGTGGCGGAATACGGCATGGACCTGCTCTCCAACGTGCCGGAAAACCCGGACCAATCCATTCTGGACCTGGGCTGCGGAACCGGAACGCTCACGCATGCCCTGCTGGAAAAATCGCCCTTCGTCACAGGCATGGACGCCTCCCCGGAAATGATCATCAAGGCCCGGCAGCTTTATCCCGGAATGGACTTCCGCGTGATGGACGCCTGCCGCATGCCGTGGAACGGCTGGTTTGACATCGTCTTTTCCAATGCCGCCTTCCACTGGATACCGGACCAGGGAGCCCTGCTGAAAGCCATCTTCCGCGTCCTGAAGCCGCAGGGCAGGCTGATCTGCGAATTCGGGGCCCACCGCAACATTCTCCGCATCCGGGAGGCGTTCCAGGCCAGCCTCTTAGGGAAGGAGCTTCCGGCTAAAACCCGTTTTTACTTCCCCACCGTGGAGGAATACCAGTGTCTGCTGGAACAGGCGGGGCTGCATCCGGAAACGGTCATGGACTTTGACCGCCCCACCCCGCTGAAAGACGGTCCGGACGGTTTGCGCAACTGGGCGCGCCAGTTCTTCTGGGCGGATCTGAAGGACAGGCATGAAAAAAGGCGCATCCGGATTTTTGAGGAAATGGAAGCGGCCCTGCGGAATGAACTGTGGGACGGCTCCCAATGGGTGGCGGACTACCGCCGCATCAGGGTGACAGCCGTCAAATGAAGCAGCCGCCTCCCGCACGGAAGCTTCCGCCTGGGCCGGGCGCGCTTATATAATGCTTGAGCCTCCACCGGGCATTTTGTACAAAAGCCGCCAATGAGTACGTTCACTCCTTTTGAAGAAAAGATGGAGTCCGCCGGCATTCCGGCCGCGGCCATCAAAGCTTTCTCCCGCTGTTACGAAGCTCTCGTCTCCAACCACTCCGGCATGATTCCGGAAACGGACATCCTCCCCGCCGACCAGGTAGCTGACTGGCAGGAAATCACAGCCTCCACCCCCGCGGCGGACAAGGACCTGATCTCCCAGTGCGTCTGCATCAAGCTTAACGGCGGCCTTGGTACGAGCATGGGCCTCCAGAAGGCTAAAAGCCTGCTGAAGGTGAAGGGAGAGGACACGTTCCTGGACTTGATCGTCAGGCAGGTGAAGCACCTGCGCTCCATCTCCGGCACGCCCGTGCGCCTTCTGCTGATGAACTCCTTCTCCACCAGCGCGGACACGCTGGCCTACCTGGAAAAATACGCGGACGACGGTTTTGCGGACCCGGCCCAGGTGGAGCTGATGCAGAACCGCGTTCCCAAAATCCTGGCGGACGGCCTCACTCCCGCCGCATCTCCGGAACAGCCGGAGCTGGAATGGTGCCCGCCCGGCCACGGAGACCTGTATCCGGCCCTGCTGGGCTCCGGCTGGCTGGACCGCCTGCTGGCGGATGGCGTTAAATACGCCTTTGTCTCCAACTCCGACAATCTGGGCGCGCAGCTTGACATGAACTTCCTGCGCTGGTTTGCGGAAAGCGGTGCCCCCTTCGTCATGGAAGTTACGCGCCGCACGGAGGCGGACAAGAAAGGCGGCCACCTGGCCGTCAGGAAGGAGGACGGCCAGCTGATCCTGCGGGAAGTGGCCCAGTGCCCGGAGGCGGACATTCCCGAATTCCAGAACATCTCCAAGCACCGCTACTTTAACACCAATACCCTCTGGATACGCCTGGATGCCCTGAAGGAAATCCTGGACGCCAACGGCGGCGTGCTTCCTCTGCCCATGATCCGGAACAGCAAGACACTCAATCCCCGCGACCCGGAATCAGCCCCCGTGTACCAGCTGGAGACGGCCATGGGCGCCGGCATCGAATGCTTCCCGGGCGCAAGGGCCGTCAACGTCCCGCGTTCCCGGTTCTTCCCGGTCAAGACCACGTCCGACCTGCTCCTGCTGCGTTCGGACGCCATCGCCGTGGATGAAGACGGCAAGGTTGCCCTGGCTCCGGAACGGGGAGGAAAAACTCCCATCGTGGACCTGGACTCCAAGCTGTACAAGCTGGTGGACTCCCTGGACGGCCTCGGCCTGCCCTCCCTGATCGGCCTGGACAAGCTGACCCTGCGCGGCCGCTTCCACTTCCAGAGCGGCGCCATTCTCCAGGGCACCTTGCTGATGGAAAACGGCTCTGAAGCAACCAAGGAAATTCCCCCGGGCGTTTATGCCGGAGCCTGACCTCCACTCCTCCGCCTCCACTCCCGGCCCGGTTCAACCCGGCCTGGGCGTGGAGGATATACGCCACATTCCCGTGCGGGAAAGGGAACTGCGCTTCACCCGCAACCGTGCGGGCGCCATTCTGGCGGCGTCGGGATGCCTGCTGACCGTCATTGCCGCCTTCCTCCAGCTTACGGGGCATGATACCATTACCCCGTACCTTCCCGCTCCCCTTTGGGCCATGCAGGCCGCAGCCCTTGGCCCCGCCGTTCTTTGCCTGTACCTGGGTATCCGCTGCCTGAAATACGCAGCCGTCATCGTCACGCCGCTGGGCGTGGAAATCCTCCCCTTCCTGCGGCCCCGCCGGACCATGCGGTGGTACCTCTGGCAGCAGATGGATTCCGTGGACCGGAAGGGCAGACACCTGCATCTGCATCTGGCTGACGGCCCTGCCGTCTCCATCAGCCTGCGCTCCATGACCCCCGCCAGCCGGGACCTGCTGGTCCACGCGGTCCGGCAGCGCGTAAACGCCCTGCAATGCTCCCATTATGGTAAGGCCTGAAAAACTGGCCGCTCTCAAGGAGCGGATGGAAGCCCTGGGCATCCGTGAACAGGACCTGGAGGAAAGCTTTGTCCGCGGCAGCGGGCACGGCGGCCAGAAGGTGAATAAAACCAACAACTGCGTGTACCTCAAACACCTCCCCACGGGCATCGCCGTCAAATGCCACGTGGACCGCTCCCGGGAACTCAACCGCTTTCTGGCGCGGCGGGAACTGTGCGATGCCGTGGAACAGGCGCAAACGGGCCAGTGCGCCGCCAGGGCCCGCGTTATCCAGCGCATGCGCAGGCAGAAGGACAGAAGAAGGCGCAGGCGCTCCATTCATCCCAATTCCTCTGCGGACAGCGTCTAGGAATGCGGGAAAATCTCCCGGTACTTCTCCTTCAGCATGGAGAATACATTGTGGGGAACATAACGGCTCACCTGCCCCTCCCAGCCTTCCGGGCCGATCAGCCCCTTGATCATGCTGGAGGACAGTTCCGCCGTATCCCGCGGAGGCATCAGGAACACCGTGCAAACCTTGGGAGCCATGTCCGCATTAATATGGCGCATCACGCGTTCATATTCATAGTCCTGGGTGGAACGGATGCCGCGCAGCATGAACGTGGCCCCGTGTTCGTTGGCAAAGTCTACCAGAAAACGGTTGTGGAACTCCGCAATGCGCACGTCCGGCATGTCGGAAAGCGCCACCCGGAGCATGGTCATGCGTTCCTCATGGGAAAACGTGTAGCTTTTGTCCGGATTATCGCCTATGGCCACAATCAGTTCATCAAACATCCGCGCCCCCTGCCTGATCATCCATAAGTGACCATTGGTCAGAGGGTCGAAACTACCGGCATACACGGCGATGCGCTTCATTCGTGCCATGCTATACGCCCTCCTGCGGAAAATACAATCCTTTTCCATCCGCCGCCGCCATCCTGCCGTCCAGGGCCCTCCCTTTTCCGGACATCCCTGCTTGACACTCCTGCAATAACGGCTAAACAGTAACGGACAGCGCCTCACTTCCTGCGTGCGCGCTCTGTTCCGCAACTATCCGGCCTTTCTCCCCATGACAGAACCTGCTTCTCCCTTTCCGGAGCGTCCGCCCCTTCCGCCTTCCTGCCTCAGCGCCGTCCGCAGCGACCCGCGAACCCTGCTTCCCCCGTCCTGGTGGAGGCACGGGCACATACCCCTGCTTACCCTGATTGCCAGCGGCTTCGCCGCGGATTTCATGTTCGGTACATTAGAGGGCCTGGGCATCGGTACTGCGCTGGGCCTCCTGCTGTACACGGCGGCTTTTCTTGTCCTGAGAACGGACCTCAGCCGGAAGGAGCAGGTATTCCTCGTCTTCATGGCCGTGCTGAACGCTGCGGCGGCAGGAGCCAACCTGTCTTCCTTCACCCAGTTCAATCTGCTCATCGGGCTGGGGCTTCCCGTGGTGATGACCTTCCTGCCGCGGAAGGAAGGCAACAGCGTTGATCCCGCCAAACGGTATGTCTCCTGGTGGGGCTACAAATTTTTCCGAATGACCCAGGCAAAGGAGGCGGCCGAAAAAGTCCTGGGGAAAATTCCGCTCGCAGGCAGCTTCGCCATCGGGGTGATTCTGTTTCTGCTCTTCCTGTCCATCTTTGCGGACGGGAACCCCGTAGTCGCCGCCGTCAAATCAGCCATGAACAAATGGTTCTGGAATTATTGCTCCTGGCTGGTTCCGGATATGGGGACCGTGGCGGACATCCTCCTGTGGTGCCTGGGGGCCCTGGCTTTCGGCATCGCAGCCAGGCCGCGCCCCTGCTCCTCCTTTCCGGAACAGCATCCCGTGCGTCCGGACCGCCCGTGGCTCCCCCCCCTTCCCGCCGTTTCCCTGCTGTTCATCAACCTGGCCTTTCTGGTCAACAACGGCACGGACGTGGCGTTTTTATGGCGAGGGAACGTTCCTGACGGCATCTCCCAGACCGCCTATCTGCACGACGGGGCGGACTCCATCATGCTGGCGGCCTTTCTTTCCGCCCTCGTGCTGCTGGTCCTGTTCCGTCCGGAGGGCTCTGTGCGGGCGTCAAAAACGGGAACCGTCCTGGGCTTCATCCTGGCGGCGCAAACAGGGCTGCTCGCCGCTAGCGTGGGCATGAGGCTGTATTTCCAGATAAAAGATTTCGGCTTTTCTCCCAACCGCGTTACGGCCGGCATCTATCTGCTGATGGGCGCCTCCTTCCTGTATCTTCTCTTCCGCTACATGGCAGGCCATGGAAACTGGCTGCGTTATGGAAAGCTCTGCGGAGCCATCGCCCTCGTTTTTCTGGCTCTGTCCGGGCTTCGCAGCCCGGCCCAACTGAGCGGTGACCTGAACCTGATGACGATGGACGGGCAGCCGGACTGGTATTTCAGTGATGGAGACCTGCCGCGCTTCGAACTCCGGGATAACATCCCCTTCGCCATGGCCGTCTACCGCCGGCTGGGAGGGGATACGGAAGCCGGAGCCAACGTTTACGCCATGACGCGGGAAGCGCTCAATGCCGAAAGCCGCATTTGGAACTGGCGTTCCTTCAACCTGCGGAAATGGAGGCGGGACCGGCAGAGGAGGCAGTTCCGGCAGCTTCCCGAACCCACGGCACAAGCCACCTACGGCACGGATGCGTGGCGCCCTTCCTCCCGGCCCACCGGAATGAGGCCGAACTGACGGAGAAACCAATCTTTACGGCGCGGGGAAGATTTTCATCCCCCGGCTTGTCAAGAGGCCGTATTTTTTGCATCATTCTTTTCCGTTATGCAGAAACGACGCGTCGTCATCCTGGGTTCCACGGGTTCCATTGGAACCAGCGCCCTGAAAGTCGCCCGGGACATTCCGGACAGAATGGAAATCGTGGGGCTGGCTGCCGGAACCAGCGTGGAGGCGCTGGCCCGCCAGGCACGGGAATTCAATGTCCGCAACGTATGCATTTTTGACCCGTCCGGGGCGGACGAACTGGCCCGCGCCCTTCCCGGCGCACAGGTGGAGACGGGAGAGGAAGGCCTGTGCCGCCTGGCGCAGCTCCCGGAGGCGGACATGGTGCTGATCTCCATCGTGGGCACCGCCGGGCTCAAGCCAGCATTCGCCGCCATTGAGGCAGGCAAGGACCTGGCCATCGCCAGCAAGGAAATCCTGGTCATGGCCGGACAGATCGTCATGGAAAAGGCGCGCCGGGCCGGCGTGCGCGTACTGCCGGTGGACAGCGAACATAATGCCATCTTCCAGTGCCTGAACGGCAACCACGGCGGACCGGAAGCCGTCTCCCGCCTGATTCTGACGGCATCCGGCGGCCCCTTCCGCACATGGAGGAAGGAAGACCTGGAACACGTCACGCTGGAACAGGCCCTCAGGCACCCCACGTGGAGCATGGGCCGGAAAATCACCATTGACTCCGCCACCCTGTTCAACAAGGGGTTGGAAATGATTGAAGCCCGCTGGCTGTTTGACATTCCCATGGAGAAGGTGGACGTGATCGTCCACCCGCAGAGCATCGTGCATTCCATGGTGGAATACCGGGACGGCACCGTGCTGGCCCAGATGAGCAGCTCCGACATGTGCTTCCCCATCCAGTACGCCGTCACCTGGCCGGACCGCGTTCCCAATTCCCTCAAGCAGCTTAATTTTGCGGAAATAGGCCAGCTGATGTTTGAGGCGCCCCGCCCAGACGCCTTCCCCGCGCTGGACCTGGCCCGCAGGGCCGGAGCCAGCAGCAGCACCATGGCCGCCGTGTACAATGCCGCCAATGAAGTGGCGGTAGATGCCTTCATCCAGGGCAAGATCACCTTCCCCGGCATCTGGAAACTGGTGGAAGCCGTCATGGACGGCCACTCCCCGGCGGACCCCCGCGGGGAACTGGCCCCCATCCTTGAAGCGGACCAGTGGGCCAGACGCCGCGCCGCGGAACTGATTCCGTCCATTCCCCGCCCTTCCTGACCCCATGACCGCCCGGACTCCCGACGGAACGCCTCCGCAGGCGGCGCGCATCACCATTCTGGACATCCTCCGGGCTCTGGCCCTGCTGGGCATCGTCATCGTCCATGCGCACGACCATTTCAACCTGTACCTTCCCATGCCCCCGGCGGAGGGATGGCAGGCCGCGGCCAACAGCGCGGCGGACTGGGCCTATGAATACCTCTTTGTCAGCAAGTCCTTCCTTCTTTTCTCCTTCCTGTTCGGCCTCAGCTTCTTCATCCAGCTGGACAGGCAGGAACAGAAGGGCGTTGACTTCCGGAAGCGCTTCATGTGGCGTCTGGCGCTGCTGTTCCTGCTGGGGCTGGCGCACACCCTTTTTTATGACGGGGACATCCTCACCATCTTCGGCGTGCTGGGCTTTGCCCTGGTGGCCCTGTACAAACGCAGCACGCCTCTTCTCGTCATCCTCTGCCTGCTGTGCCTGATGCAGCCCATCTCCTTCATGGACACGCTGTCCCGCGCCGGAATGGCGGATATATGGCCGCATTCCTCCGGCTGGTTCCAGCCCGCGTCTCCGGCGGCAGGCCCTTCACGGGAATTCCTGTACGAACACGGGAGCTGGGGTGAAGCCGCCCTCTGGAACCTGACGCAGGGGCAGACAGGCAAATGGCAGTTCCTCCTGCTCAGCGGCCGCATCTGGCAGACGCTGGGCCTCTTCATCCTGGGCATGCTGGCGGGGAGATGGCGCGTCTTTGCGGACGCCGCCAACAAGCGCCGCTTCTTTCTGCGGATGCTGGGAATCTCCGGAGCGCTGTTTCTGGCGCTTCTGCTCGCACGGCTGTTCCTCCCCACACGGCTGGACTACCCGCTGGGAGCGGACCTGCGGCACCTTCTGGTCCAATGGGAAAACCTCACCTACACCACGGTCTTTGTTTCCGCCGCCGTTCTGCTCTTCACCCACCCCGGGCTGCCCCTGCCCTCCCGGCTGCTCAGCAGCACCGGCAAATGCACGCTGACTTGCTACGTGTCCCAGACGCTGGTCTTCACCTTCCTGTTCTTCGGATGGGGGCTGGGGCTGGCGCAGGACATGGGACCGTGGGCGTGCCTCTGCGCGGCCGCGGCCGTCTTCCTGCTTCAAGCCTGGGCCTGCCGCCTGTGGCTGGACTACTTCCTGTACGGCCCCCTGGAATGGCTGTGGCGCACCGCCACCATGTGCCGCATGCAGCCTTTTAACAAAGGAAACAGTATCTCACAGGAAGAAAGGTAAATGCGCCCTTATAAAGAGAAAATACAGCAATACGCTTATCCAAGGCCATGATGCAGCGTATTTTCTCCGTAATTTGGGTGACCCGTCTACGGCGACCGTTTAACTTCGCCTGCAGCCTAATCGTAATGCGGACTCCGGTATCCACGCTTAGAGATGTCACCAGAACTCGCACCCGATTCACATTTCCGGATGACCTGCAGTTCGCTCAAGGCAATAATTTCAATGTCACTTACATCAGATTTTCGCCCTATTCACGGCACATTTCCGGAGGTATCGACATATTTTGTGCAAAAGTGCTTGATGATTCCAAGGATCGTTGTATAACCTCCCCAATGTTATATCTTTTTTGATTTGCTTCTTCTGGATTAAACTTCAATATTTTAGAACAATTTCTTCTTTTCAAGAATTACTTTCAACGGGGTACAAGGAAACAATTGCAGCCGCTGAAGAAGGCTGGTGTAGTGTCCACACGGAAATCCAATCAAAACTCTACTAAGTACGTTTTAGGACAGCAACTTTGATACTATGAAATATGGAGGAATATAAAATGGCTTTTAATGAAGATAACACCATAGAGCAGATGATTGTGTCGACGCTTCAGAGAAACGGCTGGAAGTATGTCCCTGCCGAAGAACTTCCTCGTATGCATTCCGATGTGCTCGTTGAGCCGATGTTGAAAGAAGCGCTTATTCGCCTCAACCCCGAAATAGCAGAAGACCCGTCTCGTGCGGACGAGGTTATTTACAAACTCAGAACTGTCATTCTTTCTGTTCAGCCGCACAACCTTGTAACCCAGAATGAAGTCTTCAAAAAGATGGTCTTCGAGGAAAACTCCTATCCTTTCGGCAAAGATGGTCGTATGATTCCGATTCGCTTTTTCGGCACCATGCGAAAAGAGGACCTCGCTCTGAACGAGTATGTTGTTACCAATCAGTGGGTATATCCTCAGTCCGAAGGCGGCAAACGACTGGACATCGTCCTGCTGATTAACGGATTCCCTATTGCAATCGGCGAACTGAAAACTCCTGTACGAAGCGCCATTACTTGGCTGGACGCTGCCGGGGATATTTCGGCATACGAAAAAAGCATTCCCGCTATGTTCGTGACCAATGTTTTTAACTTTGCCACTGAAGGGAAACGCTACCGCTATGGCTCCATCAACATGCCTATTAACATGTGGGGGCCCTGGCATACTGCCACACACAAGGTCGAAGGCGGACTGGCTGATGTTAAACTCAGCGTCGAAGATATGATTACGCCAGAGAATGTGATGGATATCTTCCAGTTTTTCACCATGTTTGCGACCGACAAGAAATATCGTAAATATAAAATTATTTGCCGATACCAGCAGTTTGAAGGCGCTAACATGATCGTCAGTCGTGTTGTTGCCGGATATCCGAAGAAAGGTCTCATCTGGCATTTCCAAGGCTCCGGTAAATCCCTGCTCATGGTATTTGCCGCACAAAAGCTGAGAATGATTCCTGAGCTCAAAAATCCGACCGTTGTCATCGTTGACGACCGCATCGATTTGGAAACTCAGATTACCGCAACATTTAATGCTTCGGATATTCCTAATTTGACCAGTGCATCTACAAAGGAAGAACTTCTCTCCTTCTTCCGCGGGGATATGCGCAAAATCCTCATCACCACAATCTTCAAGTTTGGGGAAGTGAATGGAGAACTGAATCCCCGTGACAACATCATCGTCATGGTCGACGAGGCACACAGAACACAGGAAGGCGATCTCGGCGAGAAAATGAGAATTGCTCTTCCGAATGCATTCTTCTTCGGTCTCACCGGTACGCCTATCAACCGTGTTGATAAAAACACCTTTGCCACGTTCGGTGCCGAGGAAGATCGCACCGGCTATATGAGCCGTTATTCCTTCTCCGACTCCATCCGTGACGGAGCTACGCTTCCTCTCCACTTTGAGCCTGTTCCGGTGGAACTTCACGTGGATAAGGACAAGCTGGACCGTGAGTTTGAATCCATGACCAATGAAGCCGGTCTCAGCAACGAAGAGAAAAATGAACTCTCTCGCAGAGTGAACATGAAAGCTATCATGTGCAATCCGGCCCGTATCCGCAAGGTGTGCGAACACATCGCTAAACACTTTAAGGAAAAAATCGAGCCGAATGGTTACAAAGGTCAGGTCGTTGTCTATGACCGTGAATGCTGCTTGATGTATAAAGCCATCCTTGACGAGCTTCTTGGAGAGGATGCCAGCACCATCGTCATGGATACTAACAACGACAAGGAAGATCGCTACAAAAAGTATCGTCGGGATCGTGACGCAGAAGGCAAGGTTTTGGATGCCTTCCGTGACCCGTCCAGCCCGCTGAAACTCGTCATTGTTACAGCAAAGCTGTTGACGGGATTCGACGCACCGGTTCTTCAGGCGATGTATCTGGATAAGCCGATGAAAGACCATACGCTTTTGCAGGCGATTTGCCGTACAAACCGTACTTATGACCAAAGCAAAACTCACGGTCTTATCGTTGACTATATCGGTATATTCGATGATGTGGCACGTGCTCTGGATTTCGACGAAAACAGTATGCGCAAAATCATCACTAATATCGAGGAGATTAAGAAGCGGCTTCCGGCCCTTTTGAAAAAATGTCTCAGCTACTTCATGGGTGTTGATAGAACGCTTGAAGGCTGGGAAGGCCTCATGGCGGCGCAGGAATGCTTGCCTACAAACAAGGAAAAAGACGCATTTGCTGCTGATTACCGTGTATTGAATCGTGCTTGGGACGCTCTTTCTCCTGACGGCTTCCTCCATGCTTACAAGACCGATTACCAATGGCTGTCTCGTGTGTATGAATCCGTCAAACCTACGGATGGCCGTGGCGGTCTGATTTGGGTCTCTCTCGGAGCAAAGACCATCGAACTGGTCCACCAAAATCTAACCGTCGGCGAAGCAGACGAGGATATGGACATTCTCGCTATGGATGCCGACCTGATTGACGATTTCTTGGAAAAACAGAAGGACCTGAAGAAAACAAGCAAGAAAGTGGAAATCAACCTTGTTGCTAAAATCCTCAAACACGCCAAAGACCCTAAGTTCATCAAACTTGGCGAGAAACTTGAAACCCTGCGTGAAAAGCATGAACAGGGCCTCCTGACCAGCATCGAATTTTTGAAGCTGCTCCTTGAGCTTGCCAAGGAAGCGGCACAGGCCGAAAAGAAAGTCGTGCCTGAGGAAGAGGTCAACAGAGGCATCGCTGCTCTTACCGAACTTTTTAATGGTTTGAAAAACCGCAGTACACCTGTCATCGTGGAGCGCATTGTCGCTGACATCGACAGCATCGTAAAGATCGTCCGTTTCCCTGGCTGGCAGAACACTACAGAAGGTAGGAGGGAAGTCAAAAAAGCCCTCTACAGTGTTGTTTGGATTAAGTACAAAATCAAGGATACGGATGTCATTGATAAGGCGTATAACTACATTGAGCAGTACTATTAATACCAGCTCAAAAGAAAGCAAGAAAATTAGATGATTGGAGCAATTATTGGCGACATCGTCGGTTCCAGATTCGAATGGAATAATCATAGGTCGAAAGACTTCGATTTTCTTACACATAAATGTTTCTTTACCGACGATTCAGTCATGTCACTGGCCCTGTGTGATGCCTTGATGCGCACTAAGCCGGACTACAGTGACTTGAATAAAACTGCGGTGGAATCCATGCAGCGTATTGGTCGCCCCTATCCGCATTGCGGTTACGGAGGATCCTTTTACCGTTGGATGTATTCTGATCATCCGCAGCCCTATAACAGTTACGGAAACGGTGCCGCAATGCGTGTCAGCGGGTGCGGCTATGTAGCAAATTCTATCGAGGAGGCCATCTTTCTCTCGAAGGCCGTTACTGAAGTTACGCACAACCACCCAGAGGGTATAAAAGGCGCTGAAGCCACTGCTGTCGCAGTCTTTCTTGCACGAAGTGGAAGCAGCTTAATGGAAATTCAGGATTATATCGTGAAGCATTATTACCCGATTGATTTCACTCTGGAGTCCATTCGTGATACATATCAATTCAACGAAACCTGCCAAAATACCGTGCCTCAGGCCCTTGAAGCATTCTTTGAGTCGACCGGCTTTGAGGACGCAATTAGAAATGCAATCTCCATCGGTGGTGACAGCGACACCCTTGCATCCATCACCGGAGCCGTTGCGGAGGCCTACTACGGAGTCCCGATAAATATAAGAAAACACGCGCTGACATTCCTGGACGAGCGTCTCCTGAAAATTTTGCTAGAATTTGAAAACAAGTATCCTGCTAAATTCGAGAAGATTCAGGAAAACGGTACTGTCGGTATTAAGCCGACTACCGGAAAAAAAGTAAAGACAGGAGGTCGTGCAGAAATGATGCAATCAGCTATGGATGTCGCTGACATGGAACTTGAAGCCAGCGTTGCTCATCCCGAAGAAACAACAAGCCAGAAGCTCTTCTCGCACCTGTTTGAAGCCTGCAACATTTTGCGTGGCCCTATCAATCAGGACGAGTACAAAAGCTATGTAACTCCCATTCTCTTCTACAAGCGCCTTTCCGATGTCTACGATGAAGAAACGCAGGTGGCACTTGAGGAGTCCGGAGGCGACGAAGAATTCGCCAGCTTCGCGGCAAACCATCGTTTCGTTATTCCGGAAAACTGTCATTGGCAGGATGTTCGTGAGGTCAGTGAAAATGTTGGCGTTGCTATCACCAATGCTATGAACGGCATTGAACGTGCCAATCCTGATACGCTGAGTGGCGTATTCAGCAGCTTTGATGACGCAAATTGGACCGACAAAGCAAAGCTATCCGATGAGCGACTGAAAAACCTGATTGAACATTTGTCCAAAATCAAAGTCGGTAATGAAAATTACTCTGCCGATGTCATGGGCGATAGCTACGAGTTTCTGATTAAAAAATTCGCTGACCTCTCCAAGAAGAATGCGGGTGAGTTTTACACGCCTCGTTCTATTGTAAAATTACTGGTCATGCTGATGGCTCCCAAGGCCGGAGAAACAGTTTACGATCCGGCCTGTGGCACGGGAGGCATGCTCATCGAGGCTATCCGATTCATGAACGGCGATAAGCAGACCTACGGCAAAATATACGGTCAGGAGAAAAACCTCGCTACTTCCGCTATTGCACGAATGAACTTATTCCTTCACGGAGCAAAGGATTTCAAAGTCACACAGGGTGATACGCTCCGTTTACCAAACTATCTGGAGAGAGGCTCTCTACGGACCTTTGACTGCGTAGTGGCAAATCCACCGTTCGCCTTGAAAAATTGGGGCTCAGAGCAGTTCAGCAGCGATATTTACGGAAGAAATATATGGGGTTGCCCGACCGATTCCAACGGAAACTTTGCTTGGCTTCAGCACATGATTAAGTCAATGAAACCGAAAACCGGTCGTTGCGCTGTTGTACTTCCTCAGGGTGTACTTTTCAGAAGCGGCAAAGAAGGCGAAATCAGAAAGCGCCTTGTAGAATCCGACAAGCTGGAAGCCATTATTACCATGGCCAGCGGAGTTTTCTACTCCACCGGTGTTTCCGCTTGTATCCTTTTCTTGAATAATAACAAAACGCCTGAACATAAAGGCCGCATCTGCATGATTGATGGCTCCGGCATCTACACTCCGCGACGTGCGCAAAACATAATGACAGAAGATGACATTCAGATTGTTTATAGCTTTTATACCGCTTACGAAGATGTCATCGAAAAGGTCAAAATCGTAACCATCCCTGAAATTAAAGAAAAAAACTACTCTCTCGCAATCAATAATTATATTGAAAAAAAGGAGCAGGAAACAGTTCCTCCGGCAGAAATTCGCAGACAGTATTTCAAGGCCTTTGAAGAAATGATTGCTGCAGAAGAGAAAATGCGCCAGCTCTTACTGGAAGGAGGCTACGTCAGTGAGTAAAAGAATAACCATCGAAGAACTGCAATCCTACCTATGGAACTCGGCTGTTCTCCTGAGAACCAACATTGATGCAGGTGCCTACAAACAGTACATTTTTCCGCTGCTGTTCTTCAAGCGTATTTGTGATGTGCATGATGAGGAAACGACCCTCGCCATCAAGGAATATGGTCACGATGCCGCAGATTTTGATGAAGACGTAATCCATACCTTCGTAGTGCCGCAGGGGTACCACTGGAATGATGTTCGTGCGGTTTCGGAGAATGTGGGCGTGGCCATTGTTGAGGCCTTCCGCAAGGTGGAAAACGCCAATATTTATAAGCTGCAGGGCATCTTTGGTGATGGTGCATGGACCAATAAAAACCGTCTGCCTGACCGTCTGCTGAAAGACCTTTTAGAGCATTTCAGCACCAAGACGCTCTCCATCGCAAACTGCCCGGAGGACGAGCTTGGTCAGGGATACGAATACCTCATCAAGAAGTTTGCTGACGACAGCGGCCATACGGCACAGGAATTCTATACCAACCGTACTGTCGTGCATCTGATGACGGAAATGCTGAATCCTGAATCGGGAGAATCCATCTACGATCCAACGTGCGGCAGCGCAGGGATGCCAATTTCGGCTATAGCCTATCTCAAGGATAAAAAGAAGGAATGGCGCAATGTGGCTGTGTATGGTCAGGAAATCAATGCTCTGACCTCCGCCATCGGCAAAATGAACTTGTTCCTGCACGGAATCAAGGATTTCAGTATTGTAAATGGAGACACTTTAAAGGCACCCGCTTTCATCGAAAACGGCAGGCTGAAACAGTTTGACCTTGTTCTCGCTAATCCGCCTTATTCCATTAGTCAATGGGACCGTGCCGCTTTTGAAAGCGACAAGTATGGCCGTAACTTTTTAGGCGTACCTCCGCAAGGCCGTGCTGACTATGCATTCCTGCAGCATATTATTGCCAGCCTGAAAGAAGATACTGGCCGATGCGCTATCCTTTTCCCGCACGGAGTCCTCTTCCGTAATGAAGAAAGAGCTATGCGCGAAAAACTGGTACGCAGCGATAAAGTAGAATGCGTTATCGGTCTTGGGCCTAACCTCTTCTATAACTCCCCTATGGAAGCCTGCATTCTGATTTGCCGTATGACCAAGCGCCCTGACCGCCGTGGACAAGTGTTATTCATTAACGCAATCAATGAGGTCGAGCGCAAGAATGCGCAGAGTTATTTGGAGGAACGTCACATTCAGAGGATTGCTGCTGCTTATCATGCTTATGCCGATGACGGCGATTTTGCAAAGGTGGCCACCATTAAGGATATTGCTGATAACAACTTCTCTTTGAGCATACCTCTGTATGCCAAACCCGAAGTTTGCGCAACGGATGTGGATGACCGCACCGTTCAGGAACGCTATGATAGCTGGCTTGCCGCTTCTGAAATGATGAAGCTGAACTACGAAAAATTGAATACACTTTTAGGAAAGGAGCCAGATGGCAATGAGTAAAGTTCTTCTTGGGGATATCTCTGTAGAACACAAAGAAACCTGCAAAGGCAGTAAGGATGGATACCCTATCGTCGGTCTGGAACACCTGATTCCCGAAGAAATCACTTTGACCGCTTGGGATGAAGGCACCGAAAACACCTTCACAAAAATGTTCCGCAAAGGCAATGTACTCTTTGGTCGTCGTCGTGCTTATTTGAAGAAGGCTGCTGTCGCACCTTTTGACGGAATCTGCTCCTGTGACATTACTGTTATCGAAGCAAAGCCGGACTGCATTCTGCCGGAACTACTGCCGTTCATCATTCAGAATGACGCACTGTTTGACTTTGCTGTTGGCAAGTCCGCCGGCTCCCTCTCTCCTCGTGTTAAGTGGGAACACCTGAAAAACTACGAGTTTGAGCTCCCTGATATGGATAAGCAACGAAAACTGGTCGCTCTGCTCTGGGCGATGGTTGACACAAAAAAGTCCTACCAGAAGCTGATTGCTTCTACGGATGAACTGGTGAAATCTCAATTTATAGAGCAGTTTGTGTTGAAGGATGCTTATCCACTTGTGCCCATAAGTTCTCTGGTAAATAGAGCCATTAAGAAAAGAAAGGATCTATCTGAAAAGTTTGATGTTATTCGTTATATTGATATTTCCTCTATTGATAACGCAGTGAAGCAAATCACCGGATATGTCGAGTATCCAATAAACGACGCTCCTTCACGAGCGCAGCAAGTTATTAAAGAAGGAGACATTTTGGTATCAACAGTTCGTCCAAACCTGCAGAATATTGCAATTAATCCTTATTCAGACGATAATCTTGTGGCCTCTACTGGATTTTGCGTACTTAGATGCTCAAAATGTCTACCAGAGTATCTATGGGGAATTATCTCATCGGATGCTTTTACACAATCAATGTGTGAACAAGCAAGTGGTATCAGCTACCCTGCTGTAAGAGACAGCAATATATTACAGTACCGTGTCCCTAATGCTCCGCTGCCCCTGCAGGAGCAGTTTGCAGCCTTCGTCCGTCAGAGCGATAAATCAAAATTTGAACTCGAAAAGGCTCTTGCAGAGCTGACCGCAACTTATAAACGCATTATTGCAGATAATCTTGGCTAATTGATATGGTCATGAAGTTTCCTCTGGCTTGTGTGACATCCACCAACGGAGGATATGAAAAGGAGGAAACTTCATGATCAATCAAGTAATCACTAACATACAAATAGATTTATCAAAAATCATTAACGAATCCCAAATAAAAGTGCTATAAGAGTCGCTTGCAAAAACACCTGCCAGCAATGACCACAGAAAAATCCTCGGAGGAAGCCACCAAAGAAACGAACATGCTGCCGTTGTTTATCGCCGCCAAGCGTGTGGAGGGATGTTCCGAGAAATCTTTGCGTTATTACGATTCCACAATCTGTAATATGCTTAAAGCCATAGGGAAATCCGAATGCCAAATTAGCACAGAGGATTTACGAGGATATCTGGATACCTAGCACTGTCAGCAAGGTAACGCTGGACAATGTACGCCGCATCCTCTCTTCTTTCTTCTCATGGCTGGAGGATGATGATTATATCATGAAAAACCCTGTGAGGAGAATTCATAAGGTCAAGACCGGTAAAACCGTCAAAGAGACATATTCAGATGAGCCATTGGAATTAATGCGTGACCATTGTGGTAATGCCCGTGACCTTGCGATGATTGAACTGCTTGCCTCTACCGGCATCCGTGTTGGCGAGTTAGTAAAGCTCAACTGTAGCGATGTAGATTTTGAAAGCCGTGAATGTATCGTTTTCGGCAAAGGCAATAAGCAGAGAAAGGTATATTTTGACGGCCGCGCTAAAATTCACCTTCACAAGTACCTTGCGGAATTTGAAATACGATTGCGTAAAATCGACCGTGAGCTAAACTTCCAGAAGGTCCATCCGCATAAATCTCGCAGGACGCTGGCGACTATGGCCCATTGATCAAGGTATGCCCATCGAACAAGTACAGCAGCTTTTACCCACCGTTCTAATCAGCTTAATTACTAATACCGCTCCCGGTATTCCCCTATTTCCTTCCTCCCGAAATAATCGCGGTTTAACAGAGTCATTAAAATTGTTGTGTTTCCAGACTCAGTATCTGGAGATATTCGTCAGAGAAAGAATCTTCAAAACCGGACCTACATTCAGAAGGATGACAAATTTTTTCACGTCTTGCCGGGCTTCACCATGGAAGTTCCCCCATATGGGGAATGGACGCATATTTCGCAAATTTTAAGTCGTAAAAGCATGCCATTACGAAAAAAGGGCTTTTCGTAAAAAACCTTCCACCCCATTTTCAGGGGCGGAAGGATTGTCAAAACGTATGGATTGGCGGAGACACGCTTTATTCGTCATCTTCCGCGTCAAAGGCGGAATCTTCCGAATCAAAGTCGGCGTCCAGGTGGGCGGTGAATTTCTTCACGCGCTGCTGGGCGGGGAGCGGGGAAAGCACCATGTGCATGGTGTTGCCGGCCAAGCGCGGAGGCTGGTCTACCTGCGCCATGGTCTTCAAGTCCGCAATAACCTTGTTGAACACGTCATAGCCAAGCTCCTGGTGGGCGTTTTCACGACCGCGGAAGCGAAGCTGGAACCGGACTTTATGCCCGTGGTCCAGGAAGCTTTCCGTACGGGCCAGCTTCACGTTGTAATCGTTCGTGTCCGTCCCGATGCGGAGCTTGATTTCCTTGAGCCTGATCGTGCGGCTCTTGTTGGTTTTCTGGAGCTTGGACTGCTGGTACTTGTACCGTCCATAGTCCACCACGCGGCACACGGGCGGATCGGCATTGCCTGCCACTTCCACCAGGTCCAGGCCAACGGCTTTGGCCTTTTCCAGCGCGTCACGCGTGTTCATTACCCCGAGCTGGTCGCCATTGGCCGTCACCACGCGCACGCGTGGAGCGCGGATGCGTTCATTGACACGGGTTTGATCACCGCGCTCACGGCGGCGATTACCATCATTATTCTTCGTTGGCTTGATTGGCACGTCCGGATACTACTAAACTAAATAAAATAACTTGGCAACTCAAATCATGGGGGAAATATGACGTTCCGCAATTTCCCTGACCACAACGTCAGCAAACTGTTCAAAGGGCATCGGCCCCAGGTCTTCCTTATCCCTGTGGCGGACGGAAACCGTCCCTTCTTCCGCTTCCCGCTGGCCCAGTACCAGCATGTACGGAACGCGGTCCAGGCGGGCGTTGCGGATTTTCGCGCCGATCTTGTCCGGCGTTTCATCCACTGTCACGCGCACGCCCCTGGCGGCCAGCGCTTCCCGGTGGGCGCGGGCAACCTCCATCACCTTGTCGGAGATGGGAAGCACGCGTACCTGTTCCGGTGAAAGCCAGGTGGGGAATTTCCCTTCAAAGTGCTCAATCAGCAGGCCCGTGAAACGTTCCATGGAACCGAACGGCGCGCGGTGCACCATGACGGGGCGGTGCGGCTTGTTGTCCGCTCCGGTATAATGGAGGTCAAAGCGTTCCGGCAGGTTGTAGTCCACCTGCACGGTGCCAAGCTGCCATTCACGGCCAATGGCGTCGCGCACGATGAAGTCGATCTTGGGGCCGTAAAACGCGGCTTCCCCGGCTTCCTCGCTGTAATCCGCGCCCAGCCATTCCGCGGCTTCCCGCAGGGCCTGTTCCGCCTTGTCCCAGTTTTCCGGGGAACCCACGTACTTGTCGCTTTCCGGGTCGCGCATGGAAAGGCGCACGCGGTAGTCCGTCATGCCCAGGGTTCCGAAGATGGTTTTCACAATGCCCAGGCACTGGCGGATTTCTCCGGCCAGCTGGTCAGGCGTGCAGAAAATGTGGGCGTCATCCTGCGTAAAGCCGCGCACGCGGGTCATGCCGCCCAGCTCCCCGCTCTGTTCCCAGCGGTACACGGTGCCGAACTCCGCCAGCCTTACGGGAAGGTCCCGATAGGAATGGGCGTCATTCGCGTAAATCTTGATGTGGTGCGGGCAGTTCATCGGCTTGAGCATGTAGCCCTCAATGGTGCCGGTAGCCAGCCCGTTGAACAGTTCCGCGCAGGAAGCGCCTTCCTGGCTCAGCTTTTCCATGGCGTCACGCTCCGGGATGGGGGCGTACTGGCTTTCCTGGTAATACGGGAAGTGGCCGGACGTGCGGTACAGGTCCAGCTTGCCGATGTTGGGGGTGTACACCTGGGAATAGCCCAGCTTGTCCAGCTCCTGCGTGATGAAATCCTGAAGGGAGCGGCGGATGAGGGCCCCCTTGGGCTTCCAGAGAATCAGGCCCTGGCCCACTGCCTCGTCAATGCAGAACAGGCCCAGTTCACGGCCCAGCTTGCGGTGGTCCCGGCGGCGCGCTTCCTCCAGCCGTTCCAGGTGTTCGTCAAGCTGGGTGCGGTTCGGGAAGCAGGTGCCGTAAATGCGCTGGAGCATGGGGCGGTTCTTGTCCCCCTTGTAGAAGGCGCTCGCCACGCTCATCACCTTGAATGCCTTGCAGTTCCCTGTGCGGCCCACATGGGGGCCGGCGCACAGGTCCGTAAAATCACCGTTGCGGAACAGGGAAATTTCCTCGTCTTCCGGGATGTCGTTCAGCAGGTCGATCTTGAAGCGGGAAGGCTCGCTGCGGGGCCCCAGGGCGCCCAATTCTCCGGATTCAGCCATCTTCATGGCCTCCGCGCGGGAGATGATTTCCTTCTGAAAAGGCTGGTTTTCCTTCACCACCTTCTTCATCTCAGCCTCAATGCGCTCAAAATCCTCTGTGCTGATGCGGTGGTCCAGTTCCACGTCGTAATAAAAACCGTTATCCACGGCAGGACCGCCGGCAAGCTGGGCGTCCGGCCAGATGCGGCAAATGGCCGTAGCCAGAACGTGCGCGCAGGAGTGGCGCAGCCGTTCCAGATCAGACATCTGATGGCGTTCTTCAAGAGTCTTTCTTTCCTTGTGTTCGGACATACGCGCATTAGTTAACCTCCCTTAGGCACTGTTGGCAAATGCAAAAACCCCCTCTCTCCAAAAAATCAAGGCATGGGGCGCCGGAAAATACAGGAAAAAGGCCGTTGCCGCATTTCTTTGCCCGGGGAACGCACCGGCCTCCCTGCGGGCACAGCCGCCCCGTATCCGCCATGGTCCTTTTCAGAGGCGGCAAATCCTCCGGCAAGGACGGCGACGGGACTCCCAACGAATGATTTACACCCGCATCCCTTTATGCCATAGTGGCGTCCAGCGGTTATGAACATCCTTCCCCTCTCCCTTCTCTGCCTCTGCCTGCCCTGCGGCCTCTCCCTGGGCGACCAGCCGCCGCCCGGCGGCGCGCCCGTCCGCTTCCAAATCAGCATGGGCCAAGCCTCGGAAAACAAAGCTCCGGACGCCGGCCCCGTTCCGGACCAGGGCACGCCGTTCAATGCGGCCAAACTGCTGCTCCGCGCCCTCCAGGAAAAAACGGACTGGAAAAACGAACCGTACAAATCCCTTCCCGCCACCTCCCCCTTTGTGGGTCCGCTCAAACTGAAGAGCATCCTTTCCCGCATGGCGGCGGTCCAGGCTTATGTAACCGCAGCCGCTCCGGAACGCCCCCCCTTTGTGGATGAAGCCTCCATCATCACCCAGGGAGACCTGGCCATGGCCTATATCATGCTGCCGGACAAAACCAACCCGTATGTCTATGCCGCCACCGCCGTGGCCCTGGTGAAAAAGGGCGGCCAGTGGAAGGCCTCCCTGACTCCCGGAAGTTTTGACAATACGTTCCTCCCCTTTGACGAAGGAATCCGGCAGGAGGCGAAAAAAATATCTGCGGAAGCCAAGAAAAAGATATTCGGCCTTGCCCATCAATACTCCGTAGCCGCCGTCAAGGGAGCCCTGGAACACATCAAGCGCTTCCGGCAGGAAACCGTGAAGGGGAAATCCGATGATGAAATCAAGAACCTGCTCATCCGGACCGTGAAGGGGGATGATCCGGCCCGCATCGCGGCCCTGCTGGTTTCCCCGTACTACATGGAATCCGCCATCACCCAGAGCGCACGGCTCACCCCCGTGGTCAAGGCCATGCGCCTTCAGGACAGGAATGAGGAGAACCGCTACATCCAGCCCACCAACCTCAGCTTCATGGCTTTCCCGAACACCATCCTGGTTCCCCTCCGGCCCCATCCGGACGACCAGACAGACCCGAACAAAACGGATGAGGACGAACAGGAAGCCGCCAATAAGAACAATGCGAAGAAGAGCGGCAAGGACATTCACAGCATTGCGGCCATGACCATTCTTCCGCCGCGCATGAGCATGCCGGACATGGACAAGCCTGCTCTCATCTACCGCTACGCTCTGGAAAAAATCAAAGACCCTACGGATGGCTTCCCCGTCTTCAAGATGTACCTGACGGACGCATTCACCTCATGGAACCTTAAAGCGGATGAATCCACCACCGCCCGCATCATCGCGGACTTCCACCGGACCTATCCTCCCCTGGCCTTCCCCACGCCGGAGGATGCCGTAACCGCCGCCGGGCGCGCCCTGGCCAACCGGGACAGCCTGACCATGGTGCGCATGCTGGCCCCGGCCAAATTCGCTTCCGTGAAGGAATTTGAAGAAGCGCTCTCCCAGTTGAAAACGGTCATGAGCCGGATTGCCGCCCCGCGTACTGATGTGAAGGAAAAAAGCGTTCCCGTCGTCAAGGCGGCGTACGTTCCCGTCACCAGGGACGGCAGCCCCGCCGTCAAGGCCACCATCGGCGTCAGGCCCACCTCCAAAAACGGATTCTCCATCAACAACCTGTATTTTATCCAAACGGACAACGGATGGATGATCACCGGAGCAGACACGGAGCAGCCTCTGGAACTGGACGAACAAAAAAAATCCTAGAGTGGGGCTCCGGAACATCCCGCATGCAAACAATCTTTTTTCTTACCATACCATGATGAATCTACCGATACGGCCGCGCCGCAACAGAAAATCCGCCAACATCCGGGGCCTCATCCGGGAAACCTCCCTCTCCCCGGAACACCTCATTTACCCGGTCTTCGTCCATGAAGGGTCCGCCAACCAGCCCATCACCTCCCTTCCCGGTTGCACGCGCTGGAGCGTCAAGGGACTGGTGGAGGAAGCCAAGCGCCTGATGGACCTGGGCATCCGCACGCTGGACCTTTTCCCGGCCATTCCGGACGGGAAGAAAACGCCGGACGCCTGCGAGGCCTGCAACCCTGACGGCCTCATCCCCCGCACCATTTACGCGCTTAAGAGTGAAGTGCCCGGCATCACCATCATGACGGATGTGGCGCTGGACCCCTACAATTCCGACGGCCATGACGGCCTGGTGGAATTCCGTTCCGACGGCACCATGGAAATCCTGAATGACGACTCCGTGGAGGTCCTCTGCCGCCAGGCACTGTGCCACGCGGACGCCGGGGCTGACATCGTCTCTCCCAGCGACATGATGGACGGCCGCGTGGCCGCCATCCGCGCCACGCTGGACTCGGAAGCCCTGGATGACGTCTCCATCATGGCCTACACCGCCAAATACGCCAGCGCCCTTTACGGGCCGTTCCGCGGCGCCCTGGAAAGCGAACCAAAGGAAGGGGACAAGAAAACGTACCAGATGGACCCCGGCAACATCCGGGAAGCCCTGCGGGAAGCGCAGCTGGATGAAGCGGAAGGCGCTGACATCCTGATGGTGAAACCCGCCACGCTGTACCTGGACGTCATGGCCGCCATGCGGAAACATGTCACGCTCCCCGTAGCCGCCTACCACGTTAGCGGAGAATACCTGATGATCAAGTCCGCCGTGGCCTCCGGCTGGCTGGATGAACGGGAAACCGTTCTGGAGACTCTAACTTCCATCCGGCGCGCCGGGGCGGACATGATCCTTACGTATTATGCCCCCCAGGCAGCCGAATGGCTTAAACAACAACGCTGACGCCGCACGGCTTCCGCACAGGAGGCGGACGTGCGGTTCAGGACAAGAACTCTCCGCATGTCCACCTCCACGAAAATAATTGTCGGCATCGTAATCGTCGTCGTCATGGGGCTCACCTCCCTCTGGGGCGTTTACGCTCCCACCTTCTCGGAAGCCTATGTACTGCCCGTGCAGATGACCACCGCGGACGGAACCCCGCTGGGAAGCTTCCAGTGCCGCCCGGTAGCCGCTGAAAACGGGAAAACCCTGCTGGTCTTCCGGAACACGGACTTCCTGCGCCAGACCACGGGAGGCATGGTTCATGAAAAAATCATCCTCACCTATAAGGGGACGCCATTCTTTGAAGGCATTGTCCCCGGCCCCATGGAAGCCATAGAAATCCCCTCCGGCAGCCTTCCGGCTCCGTTCCAGCCGGTGCAGCAGAACTGAAACGGTCCTCACCGGAAAAACATCCGGCCCTGAACCGCGCTGTTATGGCATTGTTACGGAAAGGGCGCAGGTTTCCCTATACAAAAGGGGAACCATTGTGGTTTTATAGAATCAAACCATGAGTGATTCAGCATATACCATTCTGATTGCGGAGGATGACGACAGCATCCGGCATGCCCTGACGGACGTGTTGACCGCCTCCGGCTACGAAGTGCTGGCGGTGGAGGAAGGCTTGGCCGCCATCCGCGCCGTGCGGGAACGCAACTTTGACCTGGCCCTGCTGGACGTAGCCATGCCGGGAGCGGACGGCTTCCAGGTGCTCCAGGTCATGTCCGCGGAGCGCCCCGGCACGCCCGCCATCATGCTGACGGCGCGCGGAGAAGAAGAGGACCGCGTGCAGGGGCTCAAGCTGGGAGCGGACGACTACATTGTCAAGCCGTTCAGCATCAGGGAACTGCTCGCCCGCATTGAAGCCGTGCTGCGCAGGTCTCCGGAACGGCCTCGCCAGCTCAGGGAAATCCGCATTCCCGGGGCCTCCCTGGACAGCGCCAACCGGGTGCTCACCTTTGAGGACGGCAAGGAAACCTCCCTGACCGCACGGGAATTTGAATTCCTCACGTACATGGCCACCCACCCCAACCGCGTCATTACGCGGGACGAACTGCTCCGGCGCGTCTGGGACGTGGACCCGCGGCTGACGGACACGCGTTCCGTGGAAATGACCGTCATGCGCCTGCGGGACAAGCTGGGAGCCACGGGCGCCGCGCCGCTGGAAACGCTCAGAAGCCAGGGCTACCGCTGGAACTCATCCTTCGTCTCCTGACCCGTGAACCGGCGCATACGCATCATCCTGCTGGCAATCAGCCTGCTGCTGGTCATCGGCACGCTGGGATGGCTCACCCGCGTCCTGCTAGTGCAGGCGGATGAAACAGGCCATTCCGAACAGAACATCAAGGTGGAGGCCCTGGCCCATGAAGCCAAGCTGGAAATGGACCGCCTGCTGACCTCCTTCATCACCTTTGAGCAAGCGCGCGGCTACTTTGAATACCAGCCCTTCTACGCCTACAAACGCCCCTATGACCAGCGCATGGGCATGCCGGAAGCCGGGGAGGCCGCCCGCGGGTCCAACCTCACCTCCTATCTGCCGGACTACGTCACGGCCTACCTCCAGATTTCTCCCTCCGGCCATGTAAGCGGCCCCGCGCTGGATACCCGGCTTGCCGAACGCCTGAACGGGCAGAAAGACCTTTACGAACGCCTGAACGCCAAGGTCTCCGCCCTGACCTCCGTGCCGTCCAGCGGCAACCTGTGGTCTGACATCCGGAATGAAATCCTGCATGAATCTCCAGAACCGGAGCCAGCGGAAGCAGGAGCGCCCGCCCAGGTGGAAACCGTCACCTCCTTCGTTCCCGTGGAAGATGCGGGGAACTTTTACATCCTGCGCCAGGTGCATACCAGCCGCGGCGTGTACCTGCAGGGAGCCCTGATGAACATGGACAGCCTGAACAGGCGGCTGCCCGCCCAGGTCACGGAGCTGCTGCCCCATAGCCGGCTTTCTACCTTTGACCCCGCCGCCCCGGCTCCGGAAGAAGCGCGGCAGCCGGGCACGCTCCGCTTTGCCAACGCTCCCCTGGTCTTCCAGCCCGGAGACACCGGAGCCGTCCCCTTGCAGGACCACAAAAAAATGCTGACCTGGACGCTCACGCTCATCTGGAGCATGGTGCTGCTGGGCGCGGCAGGGGTCATCTGGCTCATGCTGGGCACCTTCCGCCTGGAACAGCGCCGCGGGGACTTCGTCTCCGCCGTTACCCATGAGCTCAGAACGCCTCTCACCTCTTTTTCCCTGTACACGGAAATGCTGGAAGACGGCATGGTGCCGGAACAGAAAAAACCGGAATACTATGCCAACATGCAGCGGGAATGCCGCCGCCTGGAACACTTGATTGACAACGTGCTGGCGTATTCCAAGCTCCAGAGGAACGCCATCCGCCGCACGCGGGACACCCTGACCTGCCAGGAGCTTTTTGAACCCATTGCGGAAAAGATAGAACGCCGCCTCCGGGAGGCGGGCATCAGCTTCTCCTTCGCCCTGGCCCAGCCCATCCGCATCCTTCCCATTCATACGGACGCCGTTTCCGTGGAACAGATCATGGACAATCTGGCCTCCAACGCCATCAAATACGCCAAGGGGGAAAACGCGAAAGTTCAGCTCACCGTCCATGCCGACCGCCACAACATCGTCATCCGCTTCCGGGATAATGGCCCGGGCATCTCTCCGAAAAACCGCAAGCTGGTCTTCAAGCCCTTCCGGAGGACGAGGGACGCCACCAACAGCCGGAAACCCGGCGTAGGCCTGGGACTGGCCCTGGCCAAGGACACCGCCCGCTCCCTGGGCGGAGACCTGAAACTGGAATTCGGCACCCTGGGCGGCGCCAGCTTCCTGCTGACGATTCCTAAATCATGATTTTTTAAGAAAGACCCGCCGGAAGCGTTTTTCCGGAAACAGGCCGTTCAATCATACTTGAAACCCGCAAGCCTCCGCTTCCCGTTCAACCGGGTAAAATCCGGTTGAACGGCCTCCGCCTCCAAACCTGCTCCGCG
>ERZ791837.468-NODE-468-length-30856-cov-3.411967_pt1 | contig 30856 bp, 29 predicted proteins | sample MGYA00510292_ERZ791837 | MGnify/ENA primary metagenome ERZ791837 (study PRJEB30046, sample SAMN00715259) | human gut metagenome | study: EMG produced TPA metagenomics assembly of the A metagenome-wide association study of gut microbiota in type 2...
ACAACACCCTCTCATACAGCACGGGTGCGGATTTCATTGGTCAGCTCGGAAATATATTTATCGTTGTGGACAGGGTCTGTAATACGTTTATCATAAGGAACGAAACCACCGGCCATATTTTCGTGTCCGCCGCCGCTTCCGATGCCCTCAAGTGCCTGATTGGCAACCTTTCCGGCGTTAATTGTTCCGACGCTTCGCACAGATATTTTTATTCCGTCATCTTTTACAGAGTAAACGACTGTGTTGTCAGTTGTGTCGAGCATCATAATAAAATCAGATATTGCAGCAATAAGCGGTTCTGGACTGTTATATCCGGTATTGGCATATGATGTTTTTCCATATGTTTTTATGCTGTTAATTGCTGAGGAATATGCAAGCAGGTCTGTCTGACGCAGAGTGCTGTTATCAAGTTCGGCAATCTTTTTGCGGTCGGCAAGATTGAATAATTTATAAAACATATCAAGGTCAAGATTGGACATACCACGGCTCAATCCGGCAGTATCAATACGTATTCCGTATAAAAGTGCTGTTGCAATATTGCCGGGTATCTGCAGACCTTCATCAAAAATATATTGTGCTATCATTGAAGCACATGCACCAACTTCAGGTCTTATATCAGAAAAAGTATATTGTGATTTGCCAAATATAGGATGATGGTCAATGCAGACCACCTCATTTCCGGGCATGTCGATTATATTGGCATTGCCTTTCTGCGAATCAACAAGAATTATTTCTGCATCCTGTGACATCTCAGTCATATCAGAATATTCAATGATTTCAATACCAAGCTTTTTAACCATTGCATTTGAACTTCCGTGTTCAACTTTTCCTTTGTAAATAATAGTAGATTCAAGACCTCTGCTGTGCAGAAGATACTGAAGACCGTAAGCACTTGCTATTGCATCGGGGTCAGGAAAATTGTGTGTTTGTATAAAAACATGCCTGTGTGTGAAACTGTCTATCATTTTTGTTAAATCAATCATCAGAGTTCTCCAATTCTGCGTTTAATTATATGCAAATTAAACTTTTGCCGCTTGTGTAAAAATTACATTTGAATAGAACTGTTTCAACAGTTCATAATTAAAAATTATATTTTATTTTAATATAAGCTGTCATTCATTGCAATATGTCTTAATGTGAATAGTATATCCATATGTGAATAAAAATAAATTTTAAAAGCACAATATTATTGAGTGTTAATAAGTTTTAATTTATAAAAATGGGGGCAATATATGGAAGAAAAGGAAAAAGATAAGAAAATTCAGGACTTTGGACAGGTAGTGCTTGAGAATAATAAAAAACATGGTAAAATACATTTAATGACGATTATCGGTGAAATAGAAGGACACGATGTTCTTCCGGCATCAAGTAAATCAACAAAGTATGAGCATATTCTGCCACAGCTTGCATCAATTGAAGATAATGAAGAGATAGATGGTGTATTATTTCTTATGAATACAGTTGGTGGTGATGTAAGTGCAGGGCTGGCTCTTGCAGAGATGATTGCTTCAATGTCAAAGCCGACAGTTTCGCTTGTGCTTGGTGATTCACACAGCATAGGAGTACCGCTTGCAGTGAGTACAGATTATAGTTTTATTGCACCGACGGCAACTATGATTATTCATCCTGTAAGAATGAATGGAACGATTATAGGTGCACCACAGACATTTGATTATTTTAAAATGATACAGGACAGGATTGTCAGGTTTATATCATCACATTCAAAGGTTTCGGAAGATGAACTGGAGAAAATGATGATGAACACCGGAATTCTGACAAAAGACTTAGGAACAATTCTTGTCGGACAGGAAGCTGTAGATAAAGGACTTGTAAATGGCGTCGGAGGAATAAAGGAAGCATTTGCGAAGATGCAGGAACTTATGAATGAAAAAGGAAAAGAACATGACTGAAAATATTGCGGATAAGGAAATGTCCGAATGTAAATTATGTCCAAGAAATTGTAAAAAAAACAGAAAAAATAAAGAAAAAGGCTACTGCCTTATGACGGATGAACTCTGTGTTGCAAGAGCGGCCCTGCATATGTGGGAAGAGCCATGTATTTCAGGAGAGGAAGGCTCAGGAGCTGTGTTTTTTTCAGGATGTACTTTAAGATGTGTATTTTGTCAGAACAGAAATATAGCTGCGGCACAAACAGGAAAGATTATCAGCATTGACAGGCTTGCTGATATTTTTCTGGAATTGCAGGAAAAAGGTGCCAATAATATTAATCTTGTAACTCCGACACATTTTGTGGTGCAGATTGCACAGGCTATAAAAAAAGCAAGAAGGAACGGACTGATAATTCCAATTGTATACAATACAGGCAGTTATGAAAACATAGAAACTTTAAAGCTTCTTGATGGTCTTATTGACATATATCTTCCGGATATGAAATATATGGACAGTTCACTGTCACTTAAATATTCCAATGCAAAAGATTATTTTGATGTTGCATCCAAAGCTCTTGATGAGATGTTTAAGCAGGTTGGAAAACCAGTTTTTGATAAACGTGGAATTATGAAAAGAGGAATGATAGTAAGACATCTTATACTGCCGGGGATGACATATGATTCAAAAAATGTTATAAAGTATTTATATGAAACCTTTAAAGATGATATTTATATAAGTATTATGAACCAGTACACACCGCTGAAACAGGTTGAAAAGTACCCTGAGATAAACCGGAAAGTGACAGATAAAGAATATGATGAAGTTGTTGATTATGCTATTGGACTCGGAGTTGTAAACGGTTTTATCCAGGAGGGAGAGACTGCATCGGAAAGCTTTATCCCTGAATTTGACTGTGAGGGAGTTTGACTATATAATGAAAAAAGAAGTACATGGGCAGGATAATAAAATAAAACAAAATAGGGCACATATCTGGCAGATAGCCTTTTTTTCGCTTAATAATACATCGACTAATTTATTTCTGGCAATGATGGGATATGTATCATATTATGCCAATGGCATTGCGGGAATAGGTGTAGTTGTAATATCATTTATTCTTACCGGAATGAGAGTGTTTGACGGAATTACAGACCCTGTTATAGGATATATTCTTGATAAGACAAATGGCAGATTTGGAAAATTCAGGCCATTTATAGTTCTTGGATATATTCTTATGGCAGCAAGTTCACTGGTGCTTTTTTTTACAACACACCTTGTGCCTCGTTTTATACGTGCACCGTATTTTATAATAATTTATGCTGTGTATATAATAGGATATACTTTTCAGACAACAGTTGTAAAATCAGGTCAGTCAGTTATAACGAACGATGTAAACCAGAGACCGCTTATAACATTTTTTGATTCAACATTTATAATGTTCGCACATGGTCTTACAGCATTTTATGTTTCGGTATATCTTATACATAAATATAAAAATTTTAATTCCAGTGAGCTTTTTGCTGAATTTGTAATAACTGTTGTTATTTTATCGGCAATATGTACGGTTCTGGCTGTAATAGGAATATGGCAGAAAGATAGAAAAGAATTTTTTAATCTTGAAAATAATAATTCGGGTGATAAGCCCCAGAATATTAAATTCCGCGATTATGCTTCGATTTTAAAGCATAATAAACCTATAAGAATGCTTATAATTGCGGCTGCGTCAGATAAGTTCGCTGCTATGGTTTACGGCAATTCTACAGTTATTGTCATGCTATACGGCATACTTATGAAAAATTATCCTCTTGCTGGAATTATTGGCATAATAGTTGGAATACCTAATCTTGGAATTATTTATATAGGAATTAAATATGCACAGAAATATGGACAGAAAAAAGCAATGACAGGAGCGACATGGTTTGCAATTATATTCCAGTCTGTATTGATGATTATGATGATTTTTTGCGACCTTACAAAAGTATCAGTTACGAATATTAATCTTATAACGATAGTATTTTTGACAGTATTTGCACTGCTCAATGGTGTAAAATCAATAACAAACAATATGGTTGTGCCTATGATAGCTGACTGTACTGATTATGAATATACAATAAGCGGACATTTTGTTCCGGGAATCATGGGAGCTTTATTTTCATTTATTGACAAATCATTTTCGGCACTGGGAACATTTTTTGTGGGAATATCACTTTCACTTATAGGTTATTCAAAAGTGTTTCCACAGGTTGGCGACGAACTTACGCAGCCATTAAAATGGATGACAATTTTCTTTTATTGTATAATACCTATTATTGGCTGGCTTATAACTTTATTTGCAATGAGATATTATAAGCTCGACAAAGCTGCGATGAAAAATTTATACAGTCTGAAGGGTGGAAAAGAATGATAAATATAAAAAAAGGCAATCCGGCACAGCGTGGAGCACAAAAAACCGGAAGTATGTCATATAATTTTGCATTTGCAGGTGTTTCTGATAATATAACACTGCTGATATTTGACGGAAGAAAAAATCTGAAATGCAGAGTAGAGTTAGATGAAACATACAAGACAGGCGATGTGTTTTCATGTAATATTTCCGGTGAAAATCTTGATAAAGCAATGTACTGTTATGAGTTAGATGGAAAAATGATACCGGATTTGTATGCAAAGACAGTTACATGCTGCAGTGAATTTAATAAAATACAGGATAATGCCAGATATCTGAGCAGAATTGTGCTTGATGAATTTGACTGGGAAGGTGATATGCCTCTTCAGACTCCATATGAAGACAGTATTTTTTACAAAATTCATGTCCGTGGATATACTAAAAGCAGAACATCAATGGTAAAACATAAAGGGACTTTTGACGGTATTATCCAGAAAGCAGATTATCTTAAAGAACTTGGAATTACGGCGGTTGAACTTATGCCGGCTTATGAATATGATGAAGCCGGACGCTTTCCGGATTATGATGAAAATGAAAAACCATCAGGAATGTATAAAATGGCAGAGCAGGGACGTCCGCTTAATTACTGGGGATATTGCAATGCACTCCATTTTGCACCGAAAGCTTCTTTTACTTCGTGTGCATCATACAAAAATGATTACACATATGAGTTTAAAAATATGGTAAAGCAGCTTCATAAAAAAGGAATAGAAGTTATTATGGAGATGTATTTTAGCGATGAGACACCTGAACTTATCACAGATTGTATACGTTATTGGGTGATGGAATATCATATTGACGGAGTGCATCTGTATGGTCCGCCATGTGCATTAAATGTCTGTGCCACAGACCCTGTTCTTTCATATACCAAAATAATTACAGTGTTCTGGGATGGCAAGAGAGGACATGTGCGTCATATGGCAGATTATAATGATGGGTATCTTGGAATTATAAGACGTTTTCTGAAAGGTGACGATAACCAGCTTGAAGATTTTATAAATACACAGAGAAATAATCCACAGAATGCGGCGGTAATTAATTATATTACTAATCATAATGGATTTACATTAAACGACTGTGTGAGTTATGACAGGAAACATAATGAAGCAAATCATGAAAATAACCGTGATGGCGAGAGCTTCAATTACAGCTGGAACTGCGGATTTGAGGGCCGCACGAAAAAGAAAAAAGTTCTGGCTCTCAGGGAAAAGCAGATGAAAAATGCACTTATGATGCTTATGTTTTCAGCGGGAACACCACTTATTTTCGGTGGTGATGAATTCCTTAACAGTCAGCTTGGAAATAATAATCCATATTGCCTTGATAATGAAATTTCATGGGTAAACTGGAATGATAATGAAGTATCAAAAAGAATGACGGAATTTGTAAAGAAACTTATTTCATTCAGGAAAAAATATAATATCCTTCATATGAAAGACAAGCTGCTTGCCTCTGATTCACTTTCATGCGGTTACCCTGATATTTCTTATCATGGAAGCGGTGCATGGTATCAGGTTACAGAAAATTATAACAGGCATATTGGAATAATGTATTGTACAAAATATTCAGATTGTAAGACAAATGCAGGAAAAGATGATGAATTTGAGCTTATATATATTGCATACAACATGCATTGGGAAGCACATGAACTTGCACTTCCAAAAATTTCTGAATCATCATCATGGAATGTGAAAATATGTTCGGCGGATGATGAAAGTGTAAGCGTTACAGACAACAGAACACTTCATATCGCACCGAGGACATCAGCTGTATTAACAGCAACTATAAAAAATATTAAAAATATAAAAAGGGGTCATCGTGAATATAAATAATCCGGAAGAATTAAAAAAATATTTTGAGGAATTTAAAGAACTTGTAAAAAATGAAGAAACAGATAAAGCAATGCATATGCTTGAAGAACTTCTTAAATCAATAGAAGAACAGGTGAAAGTAAGACGAGCAGGTTCTATAGATGCAAGAGGAAATATAAGCATCAGCGAACCACAGGATAATTGTGAACATATATATATGAGCCTTAATCATGTTATGGAATATTATATATATGCATTTTATTTCAAACCTGATTGCGATGTGGTACTAAGTGAACTTCCATATGGTGAATATTACAGGTCCTATGGCGATTTGTGTGTGAAAAGCGGGCGTTATAAAGCAGGTATTGAAGCATACAGCAACGCAATATGCTGGAATCCCGTAGATTTGGATGCAATTCTTGGACTTGCGGAATGTTACAAGTATCTTAATATGTTAAAAAGATATATGATAGCAACAAAAGAGGCGTACAGGCTTTGCTGCACAAGAGCAACAATGGCCAGATATTACAGAAATATGGGATTTTATTATCTTTCTGCATACAAGCCGGAAGTGGCAAGAGCCTGTTATATATATAGCAATATTTATTACAAAACAGATAATGCAGATGCAGAACTTTCTTATATTGAGCAGGCTTTAAATCAGGAGACACCTAAGCTTTCTGTTAAAGAAATGCAGAAAATGTTTGATGATGAAGGAATTGAGCCGGGACCATCATCAGATACTATAGGTGTAATATACCGTGTCGGACAGATAATGATGGAAAGTCAGGATTATCGACTTGCAAAAGATTGTTTTTCGATAGTTTATGACATAACACAGGAAGAACAGCTTGAAAAGCTTTTGGAGGAACTTGAAAATGTTTGATTCGATAATATTTGACCTTGACGGAACACTGTGGGATTCAACAGTGCCAATCTGCGAGTCATGGAATGTTGTATTAAAAAGACACGCTGAAATAAAAAGACCACCAGTTACAATAAATGAACTTGGTGAATGTATGGGACTTCCAATGTATGATATTGCAGCTAAACTTTTTCCGTTGGAATCAAAAGAAGTACAGACTGCGATTATGGATGAATTGTGTGCGTATGAAAATGAATATCTTTCAGAACATGGTGCGAGGCTTTTTGACGGACTTGAAAATGTATTATCATTATTATCAAAAAAATACAGGCTGTTTATAGTGAGCAACTGTCAGGACGGCTATATCGAAGCTTTTTTAAAGGCTCACAGGCTTGCAAAGTATTTTGAGGATACTGAGTGCTGGGGAAGAACCAGAACATGCAAGGGCGAGAGTAATAAGATTCTTATAAAAAGAAATAATCTTTGTAACCCTGTGTATGCAGGAGATACATCAGGTGATGCTGAATCGGCGGATTATGCGGGAATTCCGTTTATTTATGCAGCTTATGGTTTTGGAAATGTAAGCAGTGATAAATATATTGCGAAAATAGATGATATAAAAAATCTTCCAGAACTCATGGAAGAATTGTAAAAAAACATTGACATCAAAATTTTTTGGTGTTACAATCAGTCACAAGTTAAATAAATAGAAAAAGTCGTTGAACAAAATAGTACATTTAGCACGTACATCACAGAGAGTCAGGACAGGTGTGAACTGATATGGAAGGCTTTATGGAATGGGTTTGGGAGATGCGTAGGTGAATTTATAAGTAGCTTACGACGTGACCTCACGTTACAGGGGAAAGATATTATATACCGGCAGGTATTAAGTATCGGAATGAGACAAGATTTGTTTTTGTAAACGGTGGCATATCCAGTTTGGATATGTCTTTTTTTATACAGACATCAGAACGGATGCCAATGTATAGAATACACTTTGAATCTTGTGAATAAGGGTGGCACCACGTTAATTCGTCCCTGGCAGCTTTTATGGCTGTCAGGGACTTTTTATATGCAAAGGAGTTGGATTATGAAAAAAGTTTTAAGAGCATACAAAAAGACAGTCAGTATAGTAAATGAAACTGCTATCTGGATGTATGAAAATCTCGGAAGTGATAGAATTGGTTTCCTTATGGAAAGTAATGAAAAAGAAAGTGGAAAATATACATTTATGGGTGTTGATCCGCAAGCACTTGTTCAGTCAGAAAAAGATGGTCTTGTGATAACTGAAAACAATGGAAATGTAACAAAACTAAAAGGAAACCCACTTGTTTTATTAAAAGAATATTTCAGCTCTTTTGAAGTACATTCAGATGAAACACAGGATGAATTTAATGGTGGACTTGTTGGAAGTCTGGGATATGATTTTATAAGATATACAGAAAATCTTCCGGATGATAATGAAGATGAGATTGGAATTGAGACAATCCAGCTTATGCTTGCTCTTAAATTCATTGCCATAGACCATATGGCAGAGACGGTTACGGCGGTCGTTCTTGACGAAGATAACGAAGAGGGAAAGAAAAGAGCACTTGCTGAGGCAGAAAAGCTTATTGATGAAGCGAGAACTCCTGAAAATGAAAATAAAAAGAGCTGTGAAATAAAAAATTATCACGATGGAGTGATAATAAAAAAGTCGGATACGCTTGAACAGTATTCTGAAAAAGTAAATAAAATAAAAGAATATATTAAAGAAGGTCATATTTTCCAGACAGTATTGTCACAAAGATGGACAATACAGACTGAACAGACAGGATTTGATTTGTATAAACAATTAAGAGTTCTTAATCCGTCACCGTATCTTTATTATTATAATTTCGGAAAATTTGAGATAATCGGAAGTTCACCGGAAATGATTGTAAAACAGACAGGTAACAATGTTTATACATGTCCTATTGCAGGAACGAGAAAAAGAGGAAAAACTAAAGAAGAGGATGAAGCATTGGAGCGAGAACTTCTTTCTGATGAAAAGGAAAAGGCAGAACATGTAATGCTTGTTGACCTTGCAAGAAACGATTGCGGAAGGGTATCGCAGATTGGCAGTGTCAAAGTTACAGAATTTATGAGAGTCCAGAGGTATTCACATGTAATGCATATTGTTTCACTTGTTGAGGGGAAAAAACACGGTTCATGTCATCCGCTTGATATGGTTTCCTCATTTTTACCGGCTGGAACATTAAGCGGTGCACCGAAAATCCGTGCAATGGAAATTATAGATGAATTAGAGACAGTAAGAAGAGGTCTTTATGGCGGTGCAACAGGATACCTTGCATTTGACGGAAATATGAATTTCTGTATAACAATCAGAACAATGATTAAAAAAGGCGATAAGGTATATCTTCAGGCAGGAGCCGGAATAGTTGCCGATTCGGTACCGGAAAACGAATATCAGGAATGCTGCAACAAAGTAATGGCACTTGCAAAAACGCTTGTTGAGGAGGAAAATTTATGATTTTGCTGATTGATAACTATGATTCATTTACATACAATCTTTATCAGTATATAGGTACATTTAATGATGATATAAAAGTTGTAAGGAATGATAAAATTACAATAGAAGAAATTGAAAAAATGAATCCGGAAAGAATCGTCATCTCTCCAGGACCTAAGAGCCCAAAAGAAGCCGGAATATGTCTTGATGTAATAAAAAAATTCGCACCGGCGATTCCGATTCTTGGCATATGTCTCGGACATCAGTGTATAGGTGAGGCGTTTGGAGCAACAATCGACCATGCAAAAAAGATATTTCACGGCAAGCAGTCGCTTGTCACACATACGGGAACAAGCGTGTTTACAGGAATTGATTCGCCTGTAAAGGTGGCAAGATATCATTCACTTGCAATAATACCTGAGACAGTTCCTGACTGCCTTTCGGTTATCGCAAAGACAGATGACGGTGAGATAATGGCTGTGAGACATAAAGAGTATAAAACAGTAGGTCTTCAGTTCCATCCTGAATCAATATATACAGAGCATGGCAAACGAATGATAGAAAACTTTGTAAATGACAGAATTTAAGCGGGAGGAAATGAAATGATTCTTGATGATATAGTAGCTGCAAAAAAGAAAAGACTTGTCCGGCATAAAGAAAATGTAAGTGAACAGGATATGAAAAATCTCGCATTAAATGAAAAACGCGTCCCGATAAGTTTTTATAATGCTTTAAGAAAGCAGGGGCTTTCAATTATAGGCGAATTTAAAAAGGCATCGCCAAGCCACGGGAAAATGAATAATAAAATTGAACTTACAGACAGAATAGACCAATATAATAATGCGGTTGATGCGATATCATGTCTCACTGAAGAAGATTATTTTCTCGGAAATACTGATTATCTTAAACAGATAAGAAAGATTACGAATCTTCCTATTATACGAAAAGATTTTATAATTGATGAATATCAGGTGTATGAGGCAAAAGTGATAGGGGCAGATGCAATACTTCTTATTGCTGCAATACTTGACGATGAAAAGTTCAAAGAATTATATGACCTGGCATACAGCCTTTCACTTGACGTTCTGTGCGAAGTTCATAACGAAGAGGAAATGCAAAGAATGATTAATCTCGGAGTTAAAATAATAGGAATTAACAACCGCAATCTGAAGACATTTGAAGTATCTTTGGATACAACAAAAAAACTCGCTTCATTAGCACCTGAAGGAACGGTTCTTGTATCCGAGAGCGGCGTTTTAAATGATGATGACATAAAAGTTTTGAAGGCAAGCGGTGCCGATGCACTTCTTATAGGAACAGCATTTATGGAAAACGAAAATCCAAAAGGACTTGCGTTGGAATGGAAGGCGATTTATGACGGCAATTAAAATATGCGGAATAAAATATGATGAGGATATTGGGATAATCAATGAATTAAAACCTGATTATGCCGGAATGGTGCTTTTCTTTGAAAAGAGCAAAAGAAATATTGCGATAGACAGGGCAGCAGAAATGATAAAAAAGCTTGATAAAAATATTCAAAAAACTGCTGTTGTTGTTTCACCCGACATAAATCAGATTAAAGCAATAACGGATGTGGGATTTGATTACATACAGATACACAAAGATATGCCTGATGATATTCTTGAAAAAATAACAATTCCGGTAATAAGGGCTGTCAATATGCCTGATGAAATTAACGGTGCAGAAACAGAAAGTAATTTTAATGATGAAATTGAAAAACTGATTAAAAATGACAAAATATATGGCATTCTTTTTGATGCCGGGGTGCCGGGAAGCGGAAAAACTTTCCGATGGCACCGCATAAATGGCATAAAAGAAAAAATAAAATACAGCGGAAAAAAATTTTTTCTTGCGGGCGGGCTTAATCCCGATAATGTAAAAGAAGCGGTATTACAGGTTAATCCTGATGTTGTCGATGTAAGCTCGGGTGTCGAAAAAGATACAGGTGCAGGAAAAGACAGAGAAAAAACAGAAAAATTCATAAAAAATATAAGGAAAGAGCAGGAGAAAAATTATGGATAAAAAAGATAACAGATATTATGGAGAATTTGGTGGACAGTATGTTTCTGAATCACTTATGAATACGCTTGATGAGCTTGAAAAAGCATTTGATGAGGCGATTAAGGACCCTGAATTTATTAAACAGTATAATTATTATCTCAAAGAGTATGTTGGAAGAGAAACACCTCTTTATTATGCAGAACGTCTCAGCGAAAAATATGGCCCGAAAATTTATTTGAAGAGAGAAGACTTAAATCATACGGGAGCTCATAAAATTAATAATGTAATAGGACAGATTCTTCTTGCAAAAAGAATGGGAAAAACAAAGGTTATAGCCGAGACAGGTGCAGGACAGCACGGCGTTGCGACAGCTACAGGTGCAGCACTTTTTAATATGGAATGTACAGTTTTTATGGGGGCTGAAGATATTGAGAGACAGAAGTTAAATGTATTCAGAATGGAAATGCTCGGTGCAAAAGTACAGCCTGTCACAAGTGGAAGTTCAACATTAAAGGATGCCACTAATGAGGCGATAAGAACATGGGCAGAAAGAGCAGAAGATACATTTTATATAATCGGTTCTGCCGTAGGTCCCCATCCATATCCTAAGATGGTAAAAGAATTCCAGCGTGTTATTTCAAAGGAAGCAAGAAAGCAGATTCTTGAAAAAGAAGGAAGACTTCCGGATGTTGTAATGGCATGTGTCGGCGGCGGTTCAAATTCTATCGGAATGTTTGCTGATTTTATAGATGATAAAGATGTGAAGCTTGTCGGAGTTGAGGCTGGCGGACTTGGAATTGAGACAGGAAAACATGCAAGTGCAATGGCACTTGGAGAAGTAGGAATTCTTCATGGAATGAAGACATATCTTTTACAGGATAAAGACGGTAATATTGAACTTGCACATTCAATTTCAGCAGGTCTTGATTATCCCGGTGTCGGACCGGAACATGCTTATCTTCGTGACAGCGGACGTGCACAGTATGTTTCTGTTACAGATGATGAGGCAATGCAGGCACTTCTTGAACTTTGTAAGCTTGAAGGAATAATTCCGGCTATTGAGAGTTCACATGCACTCGCGTATGCTATTAAAGCAGCAAAGACAATGGAAAAGGATAAAATAATTGTTGTATGCCTTTCAGGCCGCGGCGATAAAGATGTCAATACAGTACAAAGATACCTTAACGGAGAGGAGACAAACAAATAATGAACAGAATAGAATCAAGAATGAATTATTTAAAAGAAAATAATAAAAAGGCATTTATCACATATACGACAGCCGGATTTCCGGATATGAAAAAAACTAAAGAAATTATACTTGCACAGGAAGAAGCTGGAATTGATGTAATAGAGCTTGGAATTCCTTTTTCAGATCCTGTAGCTGACGGACCTGTAATTCAGGATGCTTCTGTAAAGGCAATTAATGCCGGTGCAAATCTTGAAAAAGTATTTGTTCTAATGAAAGAATTAAGAGATGAAAAATGTGAAGTTCCAATTCTTTTTATGATGTATTATAATACAGCATATCATTACGGACTTGATGCTTTTGTTAAGAAATGTGCCGAGTGCGGAGTTGACGGCCTTATCATTCCTGACCTGCCTTATGAGGAGCAGGATGAAATTCTTGCAATTATAGATAAAACTGAAAATGCACCTGTATTTATTGAGCTTGTTTCGCCTGTTTCAAGAGGCAGAATTGCTAAAATTGTAAAACGCTCAAGAGGTTTTGTTTACTGCGTATCACAGATGGGTGTAACCGGTGGTGATGCACATGATTTTCATAAAAATCTTCATGATTATCTTGCAGAAGTTAAAAGACAGAGTGATGTTCCTGTAATGATGGGATTCGGAATAAAGACAGCAGCAGATGTAAAACCATTTGAAGATGTTATAGATGGTGCAATTGTCGGAAGCCGTTTCATTAAATTGCTTGAGGAGAGTAATTTCTCAACTGAAGCAGTAAAAGATTATATTAAAAAATTTAAGGAAGAGATGTAATAATGGTGACATTACTTGCTAAAAATGCTGTCCAGATAAAATGTGGTTTTGAAAATGCTATTATGACGGGAAATTATGAATGTGCATATGCACTGGGGGTGCTTTGTGCAATAAGCGGTCAGCAGCAGTATGAAAATTACGGAAATATAATAGAATTAAAGAAAAAAGTTTTCGACAATATGGGACAGTTTTCATCCGATGATAAAAAAATAAAAAGAATGGTTGAAATGCTTGAAGGCTATGAACCATCAGAACAAATGGACAATCAGATGGAAGAATTATACAGCTGCGGATTTAAAGACAAAGATGTATAAAAATTAACAAAAAAAATTATAGATGTTGACTTTAAAAGTTTAATAGAGTATATTTTGTTCATGTATTAAAAAAATATTAATTTAGAAAGTATAAGGTGAATGTTAATCTATGATAGCAATGGTAGAAGTGGCAGACATCAATAATGCTTATGGTAATCCGGTAGCAGAATTGGTACAGACTGCCTGCAGGTTTGACAGCCATATTACAGTTTCAAATAATGGCAAGTATATTAATGCTAAGAGTCTTATGGGTATGATGGCGTTTGGCTTAAAGAAGGGCATGCAGGTGGAAATTTCAGCTGACGGTGCAGATGAGACACAGGCAGTTGAAACTATAAAAAATTTTTTAGCATGTAAATAATGCTGGATGAGGAGGTAATCATAATGGGTAGAAAAGCATCTTACAGAAGGAATAATGTAAAGGAAGCAGTTAATGATGAGACTGCTGTGAAGAATGTTGAAACAGTAAAAGAAAAAGTTGAAGCTGTAAAAGATAAGGCGGAAGCTGCTGTTGAGGCTGTAAAAGAAAATGTAAAAGCTGAAGCAGTAAAGGCAGAAGCTGCTGTTACAGCAAAAGCAGAGACAGTAAAGTCTGCTGAAAAGAAAGAAACAGTAGAAGCAGAAGCTGAACAGCCAAAGCCAAGAAGAGGCAGACCTAAGAAATCAGAGACTGCTGCAAAAGAGACAGCAGCAAAGGCAAAAACTCCGGTCAAGAAATCAGCTGGCAGATCTAAAAAGAGCACTGAAGCAAAGAAAGAATTTGTTATTCAGTTTGAGGGTAAATCAGTTAATCAGGCAGCAATTATTAAGCGTGTAGAAGCTGATTTAAAGGCACAGAACGTAATAGCAAAAGATATTAAGCTGTATGTTAAGCCTGAAGATAATAAATGCTATTATGTAGCTGATGAAAAAATAACAGGTGATGTTGAACTTTTTTAATAATTAAATAAATATTACATAAAAGGCGGGAGACGTATTGCTGTATATTTTATTTATATGCATCAGTCGTATATCCCGTTTTTTTATGCTTTTTAAATATGTTTTTTTAATATGTTAAAAATTTTCTTTTGAAAATTAATTAATAAAAGTGTATAATATATTACGAGGTATGAAATGCACGGGGATTGATTTGTTTACTTGTCAGAAACGGAGGAATAAAAATGTTTGAAGTAAATGATAAGGTTGTGTATGGAATAGTTGGTGTTTGTGAAGTTGAAGATATTGCAGCACCTCCTATAAAGGGAATTGAAGGAGATTATTATTTTTTACAGCCGGTATATGATGATAAAGGAATAATTTATTCTCCTGTAAATAGTACAAAAGTACAGATAAGAAGTATTATTTCAAAAAATGAATGTGAGAAAATTATTGAGAAGGCAAAAAACTGTGTGAAAGATGAATTACTTAATGAGAAACTTTCTCCGGCAAAGTACGATGAAATTGTAAAATCACAGGATATAGAGCAGCTTATGCATCTTGTAAGACATTTATATAATATTAAAAATGAGCGTGCAAAAGATTTAAGAAAAATGAAATCGGCAGACAGCAGGACTTTATCGCTTGCAAGAAAATTATTATATGGAGAGATTGCGGCAGCATCAGGAAAGGAACTGACAGAAGTTACACATGAGATGGACGCATATTTAGGCATATAGAATTAATGAATATTATTTTTTTATATTACATATATTTGCAATAAGATATTCTTGTGGTGAGCATATGTTTTCCAGTTTTGAATTTGCAAAAAAAAGAATTATTGTCAGACTGATTATATTATTTTTTTTAATTATGGCTATTGGTGCATTTATTATTATTGGATTTTTAACGAAAACGGATAGTGTCAATGAATTAAAAAAAACGGATGCTTCAGGCGGCAATGATTATATGTATGACAGAATAGTTGCTATTACATTTGATGACGGACCGTGCAGCAGGACAACAAACAGACTGTTAGATGGGCTTAAAGAGAGAAATGTAAAAGCAACTTTTTTTCTTGTGGGCGAGAATGCAGAATCAAATGAGAAAGTTGTAAAGAGGATGTATGAGGAAGGGCATCTGATTGGAAATCATACATACTCGCATATAAAACTCGATGAATGTAATATTTCAAGTGCAGTTGGTGAAATAAATAAAACAAATGAAATTATAAAAAGTATAACAGGTGAAGATGTGAAATATATTAGACCGCCATATGGTGCATATAGTGACAAACTTCTTTCACATGTTAATATGACTCCTGTGTTGTGGAGTATAGACCCTGATGACTGGGCAACGACAGATACTGCATATGTTGTAAAAAGTGTTGTGTATAAAGTTAAAAATGGTGATATTATTCTTTTACACGACATATATGATTCATCTGTGGAGGCGGCACTTGAAATAATAGACCGGTTATCATCGAAAGGATTTGTATTTGTGACAGTTGACCAGCTTATGCTGGATTAGTATTGTAACTTTTTTTGAAAAACAGTTGCTTTTTTTATTTGGTTAGATTATTATTAATTTAATAATGAAAAAAATAAATGCAGTGAAAAAGAGGAGTAAGTCATTACCGCCAGAAGAGAGAGTTGTCCACAGGCTGGAAGGCAGCTTTGGAAATGTGTGGCTGAATGTAGCTTTGGAGCAGTATAGCTGAACTTAGAGTAAGCTATAACGGAGTTATTCACGTTAAAGAATATTAATAAGGATTGTACGATTTCCGTTTGATAATCAAAGCGGATTACGGCAATTGAACAAAGGTGGTACCGCGATTATTCGCCCTTTGCAAGGCATAAGCCCTGCAAAGGGCTTTTTGTGCATATGCCGCAATAATATGTTTATGCGGACAATGAGAAAAAGGAGAATTTTATGAGCAAGGAATTAGAAAAGAATTATAATCCGTCTGAGATTGAGGACAGATTATATCAGAAGTGGCTTGATAAGAAGTATTTTCATGCAGAAGTAGACAGAAGCAAGAAACCATTTACTATCGTTATGCCACCACCAAATATTACAGGTAAACTTCATATGGGACATGCACTTGATAACACAATGCAGGATATTCTTATCAGATTTAAGAGAATGCAGGGCTATGAAGCACTCTGGGTGCCCGGAACTGACCACGCAAGCATTTCAACAGAGGTAAAAGTTACAAATGCACTCAAAGAAGAAGGCATTGATAAGCATGAACTCGGAAGAGAAGGTTTCTTAAAGAGAACATGGGAATGGAAGAAAGAGTATGGCGGAACAATTACAAGCCAGCTTAGAAAAATTGGTTCTTCATGTGACTGGGACAGAGAGAGATTTACAATGGACGATGGCTGTTCAAAGGCTGTCCAGACTGTATTTATCAATCTTTATAATAAGGGACTTATCTACAAAGGTTCAAGAATTGTAAACTGGTGTCCTGTATGTAATACATCTATTTCTGATGCGGAAGTTGAACATGAGGAGCAGGCTGGACATTTCTGGCATATTAATTATCCGGTTGTCGGCGAGGAGGGAAGATTTGTTGAAATTGCAACAACAAGACCTGAGACACTTCTTGGTGACTCTGCACTTGCTGTAAATCCTAAGGATGACAGATATAAGGATTTAATTGGAAAACAGGTACAGTTACCTCTCACAGACAGAACTATTCCTGTTATTGCAGATGAATATGTTGATATGGAATTTGGTACAGGCGTTGTTAAGATTACTCCTGCACACGACCCTAACGATTTTGAAGTGGGAAAGAGACATAATCTTCCTGAAATTAATATTTTAAATGATGATGCTACAATTAATAATCTCGGTGGAAAATATGCCGGAATGGACAGATACGAAGCAAGAAAGGCTATGGTCGCAGATCTTGATGCACTTGGACTTCTTGTAAAAGTAGAAGACCACGTTCACAATGTTGGTACACATGACAGATGTAAGACAACAGTTGAACCTATGATTAAACAGCAGTGGTTTGTAAAGATGGATGAACTTATCAAACCGGCAGTTGAAGGTGTAAAAAATGGCGATATTGAGCTTATGCCGGCATCTATGGATAAGACATATTTTAACTGGACAGACAATATCCGCGACTGGTGTATTTCAAGACAGTTATGGTGGGGACACAGAATTCCTGCATATTATTGTAAGGACTGCGGTGAGATGACAGTATCAGCTGAGAAAGTATGTACATGTCCTAAGTGTGGAAGCACTAATGTTGAACAGGATCCCGATACACTTGATACATGGTTTTCATCAGCACTCTGGCCATTCTCAACACTTGGCTGGCCTGAAAAGACAGAAGAACTTGATTATTTTTATCCTACAGATGTACTTGTAACAGGTTATGATATTATTTTCTTCTGGGTAATCAGAATGATTTTCTCAGGATATGAGCATATGGGCAAGAAGCCTTTCGGCAAAGTATTATTCCATGGTCTTGTAAGAGATTCACAGGGACGCAAGATGAGTAAGTCATTAGGCAATGGTATTGATCCACTTGAAGTTATTGAAAAGTATGGTGCAGATGCGTTAAGATATACACTTATAACAGGTAATGCACCGGGTAACGATATGCGTTTTTATTGGGAAAGAGTTGAGGCAAGCCGTAACTTTGCCAATAAAGTATGGAATGCTTCTAGATTCATTATGATGAATGACCCTGATAATAAGATTAAGACAACAGATGAACAGCCGGATAATCTTACTGCAGCCGATAAGTGGATTTTATCAAAGATGAATCATCTTATTGCAGAAGTTACTGAAAATATGGAAAAATATGAGCTTGGTATTGCTGTTGCAAAACTTAACGATTTCATATGGGAAGAATTCTGCGACTGGTATATTGAGATGGTTAAGCCTCGTCTTTACAATGATGAAGATACAACAAAAAATGCAGCAATATGGACATTAAAGACTGTACTTATTGATGCTTTAAAGCTTCTTCATCCTTATATGCCATTCATTACAGAAGAGATTTTCTGCAATATCCAGGATGATGAGGAATCAATCATGATTTCAAGCTGGCCTGTATATGATGAAAAGTTCAATTTCCCTGATGAGGAAGTTGCAATACAGACAATAAAGGAAGCGGTAAGAAATATCCGTAATGTTCGTGCACAGATGAATGTTGCACCTAGCAGAAAAGCTAAGGTTTATGTTGTGTCAGAAGATGCTTTAATAAGAGATATATTTGAAAACGGCAGAGTGTTCTTTGCAACACTTGCATATGCAAGTGAAGTTGCAGTACAGAGCGATAAATCAGGTATACCTGATGATGCTGTGTCAGCAGTAATTCCGGGAGCTGTTCTTTATATTCCGTTTGCAGAACTTGTTGATATTGACAAAGAAATCGAGCGTTTAAAGAAAGAAGAAGGCAGATTAAACGGAGAAATCAAGCGTTGCGAAGGTATGCTTGGCAATGAAAAGTTTATATCAAAAGCACCACAGGCAAAGATTGATGAAGAAAAGGCAAAGCTTGAGAAGTATCAGCAGATGCTTGCACAGGTAAGAGAACGTTTACAGGCACTTACAAAGTAATATATGTAAAACGGCAATTTCACAAAGTTTGTCTTGCACATGATAATGTGCGGAAATGGAGGTTATTATGTCAGATATGCGAAGGATGCATTCAATACCTAATGGTCGTTATTCAATGGAGATGAGAAGCGGAAAGCTTCTTGATGTTGATGAAGGATTTACACAGCTTCTCGGTTATACTGATGAAGATATAAAAAATGGACTTATATTCAAACAGCTTATGCCTGATGTAGAATATAATGAAATAATTGCAGATTTGCGTGCCAAGTTTATAGAGAGCCGTTTTGCATGTTATCAGCATGAAATGGTGACAAAAGACGGAAAGGTTCTTGAGGTTGTTTCTTTTGTAAATATTCAGAATAAACTTTTGGAAGGACATCGTGTATTAGAGGTTGGAATGGCTGATATTACAGGATATACAAAGCCTGTTAAATAGGTTTTTGAGGGACAATAATGGAAATACAGTATTCAGAAAAAGCAAAGTTTTTTAAGCCGAATATTTTTAATATTTTAAATGAGCGTAAAGCAAAGATAGCACAGAAGGGAGTTAAGGTGTACGATTTATTTGTCGGGACACCTGACTTTCCACCGGCAGAGCATGTTATGAAAGTAGTGCAGGAAGCTGCTTTGGATCCTGAAAATTATAAGTATTCGCTTACTGATACACAGGAGTTAAAAGATGCAGTTAAAAACTGGTATGACCGTCGTTATGACGTCACTCTTAATGATGATGAGATTATGTCAATAAACGGTTCGCAGGAAGGATTTGCACATGTTGCTATGACAGTATGTAATCCGGGGGATCTCGTTTTAGTACCTAATCCGGGATATCCGATTTTTGAGGTCGGACCGTATCTTAACGATGCTTCAATTGATTATTACGAGCTTGACACGGATAATCATTATATGCCTATGCTTGATAAAATAAGCGAGGAAAAGGCACAGCGTGCAAAGATGATTGTCGTGTCATATCCGCTTAATCCTACATGTACATGTGCTGATAAAGCGTTTTATGAAAAACTTGTAGCATTTGCAAAAAAATATAATATTCTTGTTGTGCATGATAATGCATATTCCGAGATTGAATATGATGGAAGAAGAGGATTTTCATTCCTTTCAATTCCGGGAGCAAAAGATGTGGGAATTGAATTTAATTCACTTTCAAAGACATACAATCTTACAGGATTAAGAATTTCTTTTGCATTGGGAAATGCAGATGTTATAAAACATTTTAAGACAATACGTTCACAGTTTGATTATGGTACAAGTTATATAGTACAGAAAGCTGCAGTGGCTGCATTAAACGGTCCACAGGATGGAGTTGTCAAGCAGCAGGCACAGTATCAGTCAAGAAGAGATGCACTCTGTGACGGACTTAATGCAATTGGCTGGAAAGTTCCATATTCAGAAGGAACAATGTTTGTGTGGGCTCCGGTTCCAAAGCAGTTTAAGAATTCTGATGAATTCTGTATACAGATGCTTGAAAATACAGGTGTTGTATGTACACCGGGAAGTGCATTCGGAAGTCTGGGCGAGAATCATGTAAGATTTGCACTTGTTCTCAATGAAAATCTTATAAAAGAAGCAGTTGAAAAGATAAAAGAATGGTTTGAAAAAGAAAATATTGAATTATAAGTAAGAAATATTCGGAAAAACAATAATCAGCATTGACTTGACTGCATTACAGTGTTATAGTAATGCAGTCAGCTGATAAAACAATTGAATAGAAGAGTGAGTTTTATACTCCAACCTTCAGGGCAAAGTGAGACAGTAATGTCAATTCTTGACCGGCGGTGATGTATCTGTATGCAGCATGATAATAAGTCCGCGAGCCAAAAAGGCCGATTAAGTGAGAATCTTAAACCGACAGTATAGTCTGGATGAAAGAAGAAGGAGCGTTTAAAAATGACTAATTTATCAAAATTATTTGATTCGTTACAGAAAAACATCGTATTTGTACTAGTGTCGCTTGTACTTATGGCAGTAGTATATTTTATAGCTTTTGGATTTGAAAAGCTAATCGAAAAGAAGAACAATATTAAGTTCTCATCAGAAAAAACCAGAGTAAACAAGATGGTTATCATGGCAATGCTTGCCGCAATTTCAGTTATTTTAATGTATTTTGAATTTCCATTGACTTTTATAGCACCATCATTTTATGAGATTGACCTTAGTGAAGTGCCAGTTCTTATTGGTTCATTTTTATTAGGACCATGTGCGGGAGTTGTTATTGAAGCGGTAAAAGTCATTCTGAAAATATGTATAAAAGGAACTACAACGGCATTTGTCGGTGATTTTGCTAATTTTATTCTGGGATGTTTTTTTGCAGTTCCTGCTTCAGTTGTATATCATTTTCACAGAACAAAAAAAAGAGCGGTATTGGGACTTGTTGCTGGAAGTCTTACACTTATAGTTTCAGGCGTATTTTTGAATGCATTTTATCTGCTTCCAAAATATTCAGAACTTTATGGAATGCCGATAGAGGCATTTATTGCAATGGGTAATAAAATAAATGCAAATATTAATAATGTATTTACATTTGTTGTTCTTGCCGTTGCACCATTTAATTTTGTAAAAGCACTGATATCAAGTGTCATTACTTTTGTTTTGTATAAGTATCTGAGCAGACATTTAAAAGTTTCAGCATGATATGATTAAAAATAGAAATAAAGTCCATACTAAAAATAGTTCGTAAAAAGGAGGACTTTATGAAAAAATGTAAAATAATTATCATGGCAGCTCTTGCAGTTTTTGCAGTGGCGGCACTTGCGGGATGCGGCAATGCTGATAATGAGGAAACAGGGAGTAATCCTGATTCGGATAATGGAGTTGTTGAGCAGATAGTTACAGATGCAGCAACAGGAGCGAAAGAAGTTATAACGGATGCGGCAACAGGAGCGAAAGAAATAATTACTGATGCTGCAAAAGGAATAGAAGATGGTTTTACTGACGCTGTAAATGGTTCAGAGGAGCCGGTTACAGACGATTATGAAGGAATGAACCATGAGCGTTGAAAATCAATAATTATATGCTTGTTTTATGGCAGTATATCTATGCTTTATTGCAGATATGCTGCCATTTATGTATGGTGAACATTTGTTGAAAATTAATAAAAAATGTTGCTTAAATTCTTGGGAAATTGTATAATAAAACACATGATTTTATGATGCGTGATAAGTTACGCGGAAATGGGGAGAAGTTGAAAGATGGATTTGTAAGAGTCGCTGCCTTGACACCCAAAATCAAAGTGGCAGACTGTGATTATAATACCGAACGTATAATTGAACTTATAAAAGAAGCATCGCAAAAAAAGGCTTCACTTGTCGTGTTCCCTGAGATGTGTATAACAGGATATACATGTGGAGATTTATTTTTGCAGGAGACACTTCTTGAGAGTGCAAAGAGAAGTCTCATAAAAATATGTAATGAATCTTTAAAATATAAGAATATGCTTATATTTGCCGGACTTCCATTTGAATATAATTCAAAGCTTTATAATGTTGCTGCAGCAATAAATAATGGCAGGATTCTTGGACTTGTACCGAAAAAATATCTTCCGAATTATGGTGAATTTTATGAGAGACGACAGTTTACTCCGGGATTTGACAAGTGTGTAAATGTTGAAATAAACGGAATGTATACGTTATTTGGCACCAATATTCTGTTCAGATGTGCTGGAATGGATGAATTTGTTGTCGGGGCAGAAATCTGTGAGGATTTATGGACACCTGACCCACCAAGCACGAAGCTGGCACTTCATGGTGCTACTGTGCTAGTAAACTGTTCTGCAAGCAATGAGACAATCGGAAAAAGACAGTACAGGACAGAACTTGTCAAAAACCAGTCTGCAAGGCTTGTCTCATGTTATGTATATTCAAGTGCAGGAGATGGAGAGTCAACACAGGATATAGTATTCGGCGGACATGATATTATATGTGAAAATGGTACAATACTCGGGATGTCAGAACTTTTTTCCGGACAGCAGATATATGCAGATATTGATTTAAAAAAGATAAAAGCTGAAAGACGGAGAATGACAACATTTGTTCCGGCTGATGATATGTCAGAATGGAATGAGGTCGTATTTGAAGCTTATACAGCCAGTCAGATAAAGCTTGAAAGACATTTTGATAAGACACCATTTGTTCCTAAGAATAAAAAGGAACGTAATGAAAGATGTGAAGAGATATTAAATATTCAGACATTTGGTCTTAAAAAGAGACTTGAACATACTAAATGTAAGAGTGCAGTAGTCGGCATATCAGGCGGACTTGATTCAACGCTCGCACTTATAGTTACTGTAAGGGCGTTTGACGCATGTGGAATTGACAGAAGCAATATAACATGTGTTACTATGCCGTGTTTTGGCACAACTGACCGAACTTACAATAATGCGGTAAGCCTTACAAAAAAGCTTGGTGCAACGCTTAGGGAAATTTCTATAGAAAAGGCTGTGCGGCAGCATTTTGCTGATATTGGACATGATGAGAGTGTCCATGATGTCACATATGAAAACGGACAGGCAAGAGAACGTACACAGATTCTAATGGATATCGCAAACCAGACAAACGGTATGGTTATAGGTACTGGTGATATGTCAGAGCTTGCACTTGGCTGGGCGACGTACAATGGAGACCATATGTCAATGTATGGAGTCAATGCGTCAGTTCCAAAGACGCTTGTAAGACATCTGGTACGTTATTATGCAGATATCTGTGATGACAGTGAGCTAAAGGGTATTTTCCTTGATGTCCTTGATACTCCTGTGAGTCCTGAACTTCTGCCGCCTCAGGAAGATGGAACAATAGCACAGAAAACGGAGGATTTGGTTGGACCATATGAATTGCATGATTTTTTTATGTATCATATATTGAGGTTCGGTGTTAATCCTAAGAAGCTTTTCAGAATTGCCAGATGTGCATTTAAAGGTGAATTTGAAGATAAGGAAATATATAAGTGGCTTCGCACATTTGTATGGCGATTTTTTGCACAGCAGTTTAAGCGTTCATGTCTTCCTGACGGACCTAAAGTCGGAAGCGTTGCAGTTTCGCCAAGAGGCGATTTAAGAATGCCGAGTGATGCAAGTTCAGCCGTATGGATGAAAGAATTAGATGAAATAAAAGAGGAAAATGGATTTTAGGAGGATTAGTAATGGCTAAGGTTAAAGGAAACAAGGCAGTACTTAATAATACAGAGGAAAAGATTGTTACAAAGTATGATAAAAAGGTTCAGAAAAAACAGGAGCAGGAGAGAAGAGATGCAAAAGCTAAAAAGATAACATCGATTGCTGCAACTGTAATTCTTGTAATTATTGTCGCTGTGGCAGGAACAGCAGCATGGATGAATTATGATAAGATACATAATGAATATATTGATGTTGACGGCGATAAGATAAGTAAGATTGAATTTGATTTCTATTATTCAATGACAAAGCAGAATATTCTTAATCAGGAATTATTCAGCGGAATGACTTATGGAAGTTATTTTGCATCATATATGGGATATGATACATCAAAGAGTGATTCGTCACAGACTTACGGTGGCAACTCTGATTATACATGGTATGACTATTTTGCTAATGCAGCACTCTCAACAATAAAAGAAGATAAAGCACTTTTAAAGGATGCTGACAAGAATGGATTTACATATAATGCAGATGATGACTATAATAATTTTATTGACAATCTCAAGTCATCTGCAGATTCAGCAGGTTCATCCGTAAAAGATTATTACAAGACTGTATTTGGCGAAAATGCAACAGAAAAGAATATAAAAGGTTATTTGTGCAGTTACCTTAAAGCAGCGTCATATCAGGGAGAAATTCAGACTAAGTTAAAACCTGATGATGCAGAGATTGCTTCTTATTATGAGGAACACAAAGATGATTATGATACTGTAAATTACAGAATATTTGATATAAAAGCAGAGACAGAAAATGATGATAATTCACTTGCTGATGCAAAAGCAAAGGCTGATGAAATGGCAGCAAAAGCTACCGATGAATCATTGTTTGCAGACCTTTGTATAGAATATGCAGGTGATAATGCGGATACATATAAGAGTGATTCTAATGCTTCATTAAAGACACTTGTTAAAAAATCTTCAGTTGACGGTGATGAGGCTGACTGGCTGTTTGACAGCACAAGAAAGACAGGGGACGTAACTGTTGTGTCTGACTCATCTGCAAGTAAATGCAGTGTTGTAATGTTTGTTTCAAGAAGTTATGATTCATCAAATGATTCAACAATTTCAAATGCTATTATAACAGAAAAGTATAATGAACTTATTGCTTCATATGCTGATAATATGAGCGTTAAGAATATTAAGAACAGAATAAAAATGTATGAAGACTAGATTTGATTTTGGCAGATTCAGATGTGCCATATTTGATTTGGATGGCACTCTTTTGAATTCCACGGACGTGTGGGCGAAGGTTGATATTGATTTTCTTGGTAAAAGAAATATTGAAGTGCCTGAAGATTTTATAAGAAAAATAAAAACGCATAATTTTGCAACAGGTTCAAAATATGTAATTGAAAGATTTAATCTTGACGAGAAACCGGAAGATATTGCAAAAGAGTGGTTTGATATGGCTGTACAGGCATATGCTGATGATATAGATTTAAAACCGGGAGCAGCTGATTTTCTTGAGAATCTCAGACAAAAGGGATATAAAATATGTATAGCAACAGCGTCTGACAGGGAATTGTATGAGGCATGCCTAAAAAGAAATAAGATATTTGATTATTTTGAAAATTTTACGCAGAGCGATGAGGTTGAAAGAGGAAAAGGATTTCCTGATGTATATGAACTTGCCGCAAAAAAATGCGGATTTGGGGCGGATGAATGTGTTGTTTTTGAGGATGTATATGAAGCTGTATGCGGAGCAGTAAATGGGGATTTTTATACGGTTGCTGTAAAGGATGATGCATCGAATGGCGACATTGAAAAGATAAAAGAAAAATGCAATCTGTTTATAAATGATTATTATGATTTACTTTAAGATTAGGTAAAATTTATGCAGGACAGATTCATTGAAAGGGAAAGAATATGAATAAGAAATATATTTTATTTGATCTGGACGGAACACTTACCGATACAGCTGAAGGGATTACGAAATCTGTCCAATATGCATTGGAGGCACAGGGGATTAAAGAGGAAAATCTTGATAACCTTACGTGTTATATAGGACCGCCGCTTGATGAAAGTTTTCAGAAGTTTCATGGCATGACAAAAGAACAGGCCTGGGAAGCAGTGGAAAAATACAGGGAGAGATATAAAGATACCGGTATATATGAAACCAGTGTGATAGACGGAATGATTTTTGTCCTTGAGACACTCAAAGCAGCGGGAAAGACGCTTGCACTTGCAACATGTAAGCCTGAACCGTTTGCATTAAAAATACTTGAACATTTTAATCTTTCAAAGTATTTTACGGTAGCCTGCGGAAGTAATCTTGATGGGACAAGAAAATACAAAAATGAAATTATTGAAGAGGTTTTTGCAAGACTTAACAGACTTGAAGGAAATGGGGAACTCACAGAGGCTGTTCTTGATGAAATGAAAGCTGATTCTATAATGGTAGGCGACAGAAAAGATGATATATATGGAGCACATAATGCGGATATAGAGGCAGTCGGAGTAAGATTCGGATATGCGGCAGACGGTGAGCTTGAGGAAGCCGGTGCAGATTATATCGTAAATACAGTGTTTGAACTTACAGCACTGCTTCTTATGGATGATGATTCGGTATTGTGTGATTAAGATATATAATGTATTAGAAAAGAGGTAGAAGAGAATGGTAGCACAGATTTTGGCGGTGACTATCTTTGTTGCAATGTTTGTTCTCATTGTAATTGATAAGATAGAGCGTCAGTACATAACACTAGGATGCGGGGTTATTACACTTGTAGTTGTATTTGGCTTATGTATGCACAGTGTTACAGCAATCACGGATACTCTTAATATTCACAGCATTTTTACCGGAACATTCTGGTATACAGGCGGTGCGGCAGAAGAGTCATCAAGTGGTATTAACTGGGCGACAATTATATTTGTTGCCGGAATGATGGTAATGGTAGAAGGAATGGCAAGAGTCGGCTTTTTCAGATGGCTCTGCATGAGAATTGCCAAACTTGTACATTACAAGACAATGGCGATTTTTATGACATTTATGATTATGTCAGCTGTATTATCAATGTTTATCGACAGCATTACTGTTATTTTGTTCCTTGCAGCAGTTACAGTCGAGTTGTCACAGCTTTTAAAATTTAATCCTGTGCCGATGATTCTGTCGGAGATTTTTTGTGCAAATCTTGGCGGTTCGGCAACAATGTGCGGAGACCCGCCTAATATCATAATTGGAACATCACTTGGATATTCATTTGCTGATTTTATAACAAATACAGGTCTTATTGCACTTGTGGCACTCGTTGCCGTGCTTGTATATTTTTATTTTGTGTTTCATTCAGAGCTTTCGGCTTCTAACGGAGAAAATGTTGATATTTCTTCACTTCCGGACCCGAAAGAGGCAATTAAGGATAAAAAAGGATTTGCAATAAGCTGTATTATATTTGCAACAGCAGTAGTTCTGCTTATAACACATGCCATGACAGGTCTTACGGTTGCATTTATCGGACTTTTTATTGCTCTTGTTACAATTATTACAGCACCTAAACATATACATGAGATAATAAGCAAAGTTGATTATAAGACATTATTGTTTTTTATTGGTTTATTTGTAGTTGTAGGAGGACTCGAGCAGACAGGAATTCTTGAGATAGCTGCTAATTTCATTGGAAAGATAAGTGGTGGAAATGCAATGCTTATGGTGGCAATAATTATATGGCTTTCAGCATTTGCAAGTGCATTTGTCGATAACATTCCTTTTGCAGCAACTATGATTCCTATTATAAAAGCACTTGCCGCAACAGAAGGCGTGAGCCTTTCTACACTGGCATGGGCATTATCAATGGGAACTGATATAGGTGGAAGTGCAACACCGATTGGTGCTTCTGCTAACGTAGTAGGTACATCTGTAGCTGCCAAAGCAGGACATCCTATTGGCTGGGGTGTGTATTGCAAGAAAGTAGTTCCGGCTACAATTCTTGTGCTTGTTATTTCCACAGTTGGTATATTTGTAAGATATTTTTAAAGGAGGAGCAGGTGTATGGGAAAACAGCTGATTATAGCGGTAAGCCGTGAATTTGGAAGCGGCGGACATGAGATTGCGGATATTCTTGCAAAAAAATTTAATATTCCGATTTATGACAACAATCTTTTAACTGAAATTGCAAACAGTAAAAATCTTGATGTTGATACTTTGGAAAAATATGATGAAAAGCCAAAGAATATATTCCTTTCAAGAAGTGTAAGGGGCTACAGTAATTCACTTTCGGAAGTGCTTGCACAGATGCAGTTTGATTATATAAGAGAACTTGCAAACAAAGGTGAGTCTTTTGTAATTGTCGGCAGATGTGCGGAGACAGTGTTAAAAAATCATCCGGCACTTGTCTCTATATTTGTACTGGCTGACAAAGAGAGCAAGATTACAAGAGTTTCAAAGCATAATGATATTTCAAGGTCAGAAGCTGAATCACTTATAAATATGCAGAATAAGAAAAGAAAGACTTATCATAACAGATATTGCGAAGATAAGTGGGGCGATTCAAGAAATTATGATGTCTGCGTAAACAGTGCAAAGCTCGGAATAGAGCGTACAGCAGATATTCTTGAAGAATATATAAAAGAATTTGCACAATAAATAGTTATTTAAATATTTATTACACATCTGTCATGTGAAAAATGGCAGATGTGTTTTTTTATGCCCTTGTTTTGACAGTTAAATACGCAGAATGTCAATTTGGAAAAATAAGAGTTCAATATTTGACAGATGTGTTGTATATTAATAATGCAAAAGAAATAATTAATATCATGAAACGGAGAAAGTAAGTGGAGAAACAGTTTATAGCTGTTATTATTATATTTATACTAATTGCTGTTACAGTTGTAATTTTCCTTGTAAAAGCTCTTCTTAAAAATATGGAAAAGTACAGGGCAGCGTTAGAGACAGTTAATAATCTAGAGCAGCTTAATGCACGCATGAGAAGCCAGAGACATGATTACATAAATCAGATGCAGGTTATATATGGACTTCTCGAACTTGAAGAGTATGATGAGGCACTCGATTATCTGAAACCGATTTTTACGGATATGATGAAAGTCGGTAAGGCATTAAAGACAAAGATTCCTGCTGTCAATGCACTTCTTATGGCAAAGATGCAGACGGCTGAAAAACAGAACATTGACATGTATGTTGAAGTTAAGTCCAACCTTGAAAATATAGGAGTTGAGGGCTGGGAATTGTGCAAAGTGATGTCTAACATAATTGATAATTCTATAGCTGCTTCGTTGCAGAGTGAGTATGAAAGCCGAAAGGTATATATAGAAATCAGTGAGTCAATTGATTCGTATATTATAAGAATAGGAAATAATGGTCCGGTTCTTACAGCTGATGATAAGAAAATTATATTTAAGTCAGGATATTCAACAAAGAAAGAACCGGGACACGGTGAGGGGCTTGCAATTGTAATGAATATATTAAAAAAATACAATGCAAAAATAAAAGTCGACTCATCAGATAAAGAAACATTTTTTGAAATAGAATTTGTTAAAAAAGGAGATGGATTATTATGAACACAATGGAAGTTATTGGAGTTATATTAATTATTGCCGGAATTATTCTTGCATCTGTCGAGATGTATATTCCGGGATTCGGAGTACCGGGAATATCAGCTGCAATATGTCTGGTGTCAGGTGTGCTTCTCACAGCAAAGAATGTTATGCAGGGAATTATAATTGTTATCGGAATTTTATGTATTCTTCTTGTTATATTTGTGATTATGTATTTTCTTATATTCAAGGCAAAAGTAAAATCGCCGATAGTTCTTGATAATGCGATAGACAGTAATGCAGGATATCTGGGGGAAGATGACCTCAGATACCTTCTTGGAAAAGAAGGCGTGTTCCTGGACGATGTTTTCTTCTGTCCGCATCATCCGGACAAAGGATACCCGGAGGAAAATCCGGCTTATAAGATTCCGTGCGAGTGCAGAAAGCCGAAGACCGGTATGATCGAGAAGGCGGCGGAGCGGTTCAACATTGACCTCAAGGAATCCTGGATGATCGGGGATACGACGATGGACATCCAGACAGGCGTGAATGCGGGAATGCGGACAGCGCTTGTGCTGACTGGGGAAGCCGGGAAGGATAAGAAATACGACGTGAAGCCGGATCTGGTGTGTGAAAATCTGCTGGATGCGGTGGAGAAGATCTTGAAAAGCGAAGATCGTTAAGATAAAATATGAAAACTCAGCAGAAGAGAACAGTTAAATGTTAGAAATTGCTGAGTGAAAACGTCAGAAATAAATGATATATAGCTGCGTAAAATTAAATGGACAAGAGATATCAGCATCGCAGCGAGGGTACTGGCTTGTTTGCCATAAATTTTGATGGACAGAGGCG
>ERZ791837.477-NODE-477-length-30638-cov-4.472419_pt1 | contig 30638 bp, 14 predicted proteins | sample MGYA00510292_ERZ791837 | MGnify/ENA primary metagenome ERZ791837 (study PRJEB30046, sample SAMN00715259) | human gut metagenome | study: EMG produced TPA metagenomics assembly of the A metagenome-wide association study of gut microbiota in type 2...
AAGGCAATTACTATAGTTCTCTGCTGGCAGAAATCGCTATGTTGTGGCTGCAAAACACTTAGTATTCTGACATAATAAGCAATACGTGACAGCATGACAATTTTTGATGTGCGAAGTTTGAATTAAACAAAAAGAAAATGACCCGGCGAAGGCAATGCCGAGTCATTCTCTTTTATCTTTTATTTATAAGGAACGAATATGCGGATTCGTTGCTTACTGATTATCGGATTCTACAAATTTGGTACCGTCAGCATTGTATGCTGCATCACAAATCTCAATCTTAACGATAGATGCGCCGGTATACGTATTTGTAGTAACCCAGAGCCATGGATAACCACCGGTCAATTTGGACTTATCAATTGTGATGGATTTGTCTTTCCAGAACAAACCAACACCCTGATCGTAGTCAACATCGAAACGGATCTCACCTGTTGTCTTACCAACAACTGCACCCTTCTTCTTGTTCTTCTTAACCTGTTTTGCACCTTCTGTTGCAATCTTATCCTGCTTCTCCTGCTCTGTCATCGTGAAGTTCGGATCTTTGGAAGTCTGTTTCTCAATATACTCCTCCAGTTTCAATTTTCCCTGAACCTCTTCATTCAGATCATCCTCTGTCCAGCTAGGAAGATAACCAATCTGAAGATCAAGGCTCTGACTTATCGGATCGTCCGCAGCTGTCACGCGAATACAAGGTTTTTCCAGTTTCGACCAGTCATAATTAAGATGAACATTCCAGTACTCTCTGTCGATTTCAGCAATCAGATTATCAGGTGCTTCTCCATTAACACCGATCGTACTATTCGTCCAGCCATAGTGTGTATCTGGCGTCCAGAATTCCGTTTTCTCCCACCATTTTCCAAATATTTTGTCATAGTTAGACTTGGCAACATCTCCATCCGTTACATTACCGGATCCATCAATCAAAGACTTAGTAACACCAATACCATTGTTGCTGGCATCGAAGATGTCCGGTCTTTCCTTTTTCAAAATTTCAGCGGTGTCACCGTTCGTATGACGAAGGAATTCACCATTCCATGTAGCAACAACTTTCGGATTCTCGTTCTTTTCTGCAGGCACTGTCTTAATACCGGTATAAACAAGCTCAGCACTCGCAGGTATATTTGGTTTAGAACCTGTCAGTTTTGCATATACCTGTCCTACATCGTCATAAGCAAAATATCCATCACCACGATTATAATAGTGCCCCTCATCCCACCATACCGGTGTCATGCCTAATTTCTTAGACTGCGTAAAGAGATAGGTCATGAAGTCAGGAATATTATCTTTATATCCCTTAACAACGCCACACTCTCCTAAAATAATACCGTAACCCTGGTCTGTGAATTTCTTCAACTTACCAAGCATATTATCCATAAAGTCATAATCGTCCTGACCTTTATATGTCTTGCCGTTTGCATCTGTGTAGTCAACGCCCCACTTATCACGATATCCATAAGAAACCGTCGATGTTGCAGACAAACCATAATCAACCGGATCATAATAATGAACAGATACACTCATCTTCTTTACACCCGTTGCCTTCTCAGCAGGGTCATTTGGAAGTTTCCAACGATCATCAAGGGTTCCGTTCTGAACATAAGTCTCACTCTCATTTCCCTCGATAACACATGACTCGTTACCGGTTCCAGGAATGAGCAAATGTCTATAAGCGTTATTGCCACCGGAAGCACGCACAATATCAACGAACTTCTGATTAATGGCATTTGCCATCTCATAAATTTCTGTAGCATCGATCTTTCCAGTCTCAGGGTCTTTCTTACCAAGCTTACCGGTTTGATTCTGCTGTGCTGTATTCGGATCTTTGTAGTTATCATTCAAACGACCACTGATTTCTTCATTAGCACCCTCAAAAATCAAATGATCAGAGTACTCTTTGAACCGTTCAGAAATCTGTGTCCAAATAGAAATATATTTTTTCCAAGCCTCGTCACGAATTGGTGTTTCTTTGGCATCATACTCCTCTGCGCCAAACATTCCCCACCATCCACCATCCCAATGGATGTTGATGATAACATACATTTCATCGTTCAATGCATAATTTACGATTGTCTCAACACGATCAAACAATTCTTCATTGATCGTATACTTTCCATCCTGAGACATAAAGTTGGACCAAGCAACCGGAATACGAACAGTATTTACGCCATAACTCTTCAAGCCATCAAATGTCTTCTGTGTTGCTTCCGGATTACCGGCACTTGTCTCACACTGCTCGATTGTCGTCATCTTGCCTGAGTAATTGGACTGCTCCATCTGATTTCCCAAGTTCCAGCCATAGCCCATAAGTTTCATCAGATCCAAGTTGGAAATGTTCTTACGCATTAATCCATTATCGGTAGAATCGATACCATTTTTGGACTTATGTTCGGTCGTAACATTGCTCTTCTTCATATCAGCTTCCTTATTGTAAGGAGTTGCTGTTGGTTTTGCCGTAACCGTTACGGTTGGTTTTTTCGTAGTTTTCTTCTTCGCTGTAACCTTTACCGTAACAGAAAGTTTCTTTGTAACTTTCTTCTTACCTTTTTTGTAGGTAACTTTGCAGATCACCTTTGTTTTGCCTGCCTTCTTAGCTGTAATCTTACCTTTCTTACTAACGGTTGCAATTTTTTTGTTTTTGCTGCTCCACTTCACCTTTGCCTTCTTCGGTTTATTTTTCAGTTTCACAGTCTTCTTCTTTCCTGCAGTTAATTTCACTGTCTTAACGGAAAGCTTTGGTGCCTTTACTTTCTTCTTAGCCGCTGCAGATGCAACATTCGAAACCCCATTCGATGTCATAAGCAGTGCGAAAAGAAGTGTAAATGCACACACAGAACGCATTACTCTCTTTTTCATGATACAATTCCTCCTCCTTATAAATAGTTTGTATGATAATTATAGTATATATTTCTTTTTGTCTCTAGCATTTTCAGCTGATTTTTTATAACTTTTGTATTTTTCTGCCGTTTTTTTGACACAAAAATAACAAAAGTTGTAATTATCGTGTTTGTTTGCTATAATAACCCTTAACAAACGCAGAAAACATGCGATAATTAATAGGCAAGGAGATACTTATGATAGATATAGAAATTATGCAGGACGCTTCTGAGATCATTCACTATGACTCCAATAAGCTTCCTTATGCCATACAGGAACGGCTTTTGTCCCAATTTACAGGTCATAAAGCTCTTTGTCACTGGCATCCCGACATTGAATGTATCCGTATATACGAGGGATCTATGAACTATGAAATAAACGGCGAGCAGATATTGCTTCGTGCCGGCGACATCATTATTGTCAACTCCGGTCAGCTGCATTACGGCTACGCTAACGGAGAAGAAGACTGTAAATTTTGCGTAGAATTGTTACATCCCAATATTTTCAAATCGAATCTGCACATTTACCAGGAAAGCGTTTACCCCATCGTTCATTCCTCCAATATCTCATACTGGTTGTTTCATTGGAGCGATGCGGATTATCAACAGATTGTTTCATTGGTGGATCAGATTTTTGCTGCCCGCATGCAGCATGAAGATAGCGTTCTCTGCCTGTTAAATGGACTTTTTCACTGTCTGTGGCACTGTATTTACCAGCATAGCACGCAAGAACTGCAGACGGCCGGTTTGCAAAAAAATCCTGATATTTCCCTGCAAAAGCAAATGGTAACTTATATTCACGAGCACTATGCAGAGGATATCGGATTAGATGATATTGCAAGCGCCGGCAATATCAGCCGAAGCAAATGCTGTAAAATATTTCAGGCATACTTGCAGCAATCACCGGTCTCTTTTCTCAACGATTACCGTATGGAGATTAGCTGTAATCTGCTCAGCAATACTTCCTATAGCATTACTGAGATTGCTCTTGCATGCGGATTTAATCATTTAAGTTATTTTTCGAAAAGCTTTCTTAGAAAATATGGGTGTACCCCAAATCAATATCGCAAAAGAGAAGCCGGCACACTGAAAAAGTAGTGTGCCGGCCTTTTTGCTCAAATACTCTACAATTAAAAGATAAAGAAAACAAGCATATCGATAATAAATACCGGGATCAGACAACTGATCGACCATCCCATATATCCAAAGAAAGAAGGCATTTTAATATCATTTTCCTCAGCAATCGAGCGCACCATAAAGTTTGGCGCATTACCAATATACGTATTGGCGCCCATGAATACTGCACCACAGGAAATCGCCATCAGGAATATCTTCGGTATCTGTCCGATTGCCGTTGAGATCATGCTTGCTCCGGCAAGTCCCGACGACGCTGCCGTTGTAAAGAACACCAAATAGGTTGGCGTGTTGTCCAAAAAGCTGGATAAAAGTCCGGTCATCCAGAAGTACTGCCATGGCTCATTTACACCCAGCGAAGCACCTCTCGCTTTCAAAATAAGCAATGCCGGAATCATTGTTACAAATATTCCGATAAACAAAGTTGCAACCTCTTGGATCGCATCCCATGTAAAATGATTTGCCTCGCGCACTTCTTTTTTCGTAGTCTTGTATGACAAAAACGCTGCTGCCAAGATCATAACCATCTCCAAGATCGATGCAAATCCTAATTCTACTTCTCCATAAAAATGAATCGATCCCTTAAAGAATGGCACCGTCTTAGGAAGAACACCACTTAATATAACTGCCACGATGATCATTACCAAAAAGATAATATTATGTGCACCGTTTAAGCGGAGTTTCTTGTGCTCACCACTAACTTCCGGCTGTTTTGCACCTTCTGCAAGATCTTTCTTATATGCTCTGCTGTCAATCACATAAAACAATGCAAGCAGCAAAACTACATTCAGGATCATTACCGGCAGCAAATTCAAGCTCCAGAAGAAATCCACACCATTCATAAATCCCATCAGAAGTGGTGGATCGCCAACCGGTGTCAAACATCCTCCGATATTAGATACTAAGAAAATGAAAAATACCATAACCTGTACTTTACGTCTACGCCATTTGTTCGCACGGATCATCGGACGGATCATCAACATACTTGCTCCGGTCGTACCGATCCAGCTTGACAATAATGTACTGATCATCAAAAGCAAAACATTTAACTTCGGCTTGCCAACCAGATCACCCTCTAACGATATATTTCCTGCCACGCAGAACAGTCCAAATAATAGGACAATAAACGTCAAATAGTCACCAATAATGGCTTCCAAAAGCTCTTCCCAAGCAGTTCCCATACCTACCGCGATCGCAAATGGAATAAGGAATGCAAGTGACCAAAAAGCCACAACGATCGGTTTTCTTTTTTCCCACCATTCTCCAGCTACAAGTGGACAGATCGCGATACATAATAAGATTCCGGCAAACGGAATGCAATACAATAGCGATAAATTATCCCCTATACTTTTTGTCGTTTCTGCTGCTTGTGCCATGGACGGCAGTGTTAAACACGCTGTTAGCATCATTGCAAACACCGACAACGCCCTTTGCAACTTTTTCATTGTATTACGCCTCCTTTGTTTTATTGACGGCCTACTCTCTCTCTTTTAGGCGTAACTATTGTATATCCAATCCACCAAAAAATCAAGCAAAATACAGAAAACATTATTATTAAATGAGCTGACGCACTGCATGTTTATTAACGATTGCGTCCCTGTGCGGAAACCTTTTCATTGCGTGTCAGACTAACACGAAAAAACCGCTTAAATAACTGATGTCCATCCCATGGGATCAGCGGATACAAATAGCCTCTTCCCGCCATCGTGCGATTGGTAAAAAAAGCGACGATCATTAACAATATTCCCGTAATAAACCCCCATATTCCAAACACGCCGGTCAACACCAACAGTATGATACGCTGAAACTTTATCGCATATCCCAATTCCATATTATTTTGCGTATAATTGGCAACTGCCACAAACGCCATATATAACATGATCTCACTGTTAAACCATCCCGAATTTACGGTATAATCTCCAAACACAATACCTGCCACAACACTGAGCGGTGTTGTCAGCATACTCGGCGTGTTGACGGCTGCCATTCTTAGTCCGTCAATTGCCAGCTCTAACAATAGCAATTGCAATAACGGCGGGACGTTCATTTCATCTTGGATCATAACAAACCCGAGCCAGTCCGGGACATAATCCGGATAGCGAAGCAATAGCAGATACACAGGAGTGACAAATAATGCCATTATACTTGTCAGTATACGTGTCATTCGCAAATACGTTCCTGTGACCGGCGGGAAATAGTAATCGTTTGGATCTTCTATTATATCAAATAGAGAAGTCGGTATGATCATGGCAGAAGGCGAGTTATCTACCAGAACCGTAATACTTCCTTCCAATATGCACGCTGCTGCCGTATCCGGCCGCTCTGTATATTTGAACTTCGGGTATGGATTCCACCAATTGCGTGGCATAAGCACTTCTGCCAAACTTTCCTGATTCATCGTTAAGGAATCCACAGAAATCTTTTTTAACCGCTTTTGTATAATAGATAACGCTTTCTGATTCACACGGTCTTTCATATATACTACGGAAATATCTGTGCGTGAACTGCTTCCTATACTGTAAATTTCAAACTTAAGATCCACATCACGAATACGGCGCCGGATCAGTGCAATATTTGGCATGATTGCCTCCACAAAGCCATCTCTGGATCCTCGCAGCACCTTATCCTTATCCGGCTCTTCCACACTTCGGCTCGGATAGTCCCTTAGGTCGATCACCAGTATTTCATCATACCCCTCTACGACAAAGCCTGTCAGACCCGACAGCACATAATGCAAAAAGTCCTGTTCTGTTGTCACCGTCACAATATCTCCATACGGCGTACATTTTTTCAAAAAATCTTCATAGGTTTCCGGAACATCTTCCGGTGCAAGTGACAAAAAAAATTCCATGATCTTTTCCAGCACTTCCCCCTTCAAAAATCCATCGATCATGTAAAATACCGCATGGCGATCCCCTAACCGGATCTCTCTTTTTAACATATCAAACGTATCGTCAACGCAAAGCAGCGAATCTATATTTTTGCACCGCGTCTTGTAATCCCCTTCAAAGATCTTTCCCTGCATCGCTATCCTCCATATTGATCATTCATCGCTATCATCTTTTCTATGTCAAGTTAGTATTTACCATTTTCTTTCTTCTATGCAAAGTGATATTTGGAATCAATACTTGGTATGGTTTTTTATTGGGCGCGGCTGGACATTTTTCCGCACAGTCTTTATACTGATTACAGAATTTACGAACAGAATGGGAGCATTTACAATGAGTGTAGCAGAGTGTGACAAACAGTTATTTCAGGCAGCCTGCAATAAAGTAATGCAGCAGCAATGCCTGCAAAAGGGCATCGGTACCTTATCCGAAAAGACCGTGCATGCTGTATTAAAAAATTTCTATGAACCGGATCCTGCCCATCAGGAAATTCCGGTCGAAAATTATGTCGCAGATATTTTAAGAGATGGTGAAATCATTGAAATCCAGACACGCAGCCTAAATGCCATGCGCCGTAAACTGGACTGCTTCCTATCCCATTATCCGGTCACAATCGTTCATCCTATTATACATACCAAATGGATCTGCTGGATCAACGAGCAGACCGGCGAAATAACAAAACGCCGTAAGTCTCCCAAGACCGGAAGCCGTTACGACGCTTTTTATGAATTATACAAAATTAAAATGTTTTTAAATCATCCTAATTTACACCTGTGTCTGCCCCTGATCGATGCCGAAGAGTATCGACTGTTAAACGGGTGGAGTACGGACCGCAAACGTGGATCGACTCGCTACGACCGCATTCCTACAGCACTTGTCGATGAAATTTATATCGGCAGTACCGGCGATTACCAATGCATGATCCCGGATACGCTTCCGACAGAATTTACTGCAAAAGATTACGCCAAAGAATCCCATTTAGCGATACGTTATGCACGCACTGCCGTAAATGTACTTCGTCATGTCGGCGCTATTTCTTTTGTCCGCAAACAGGGACAGGAATATGTTTATCGAGTGCAAACGAATAAATGATCTGTTCCCGTACTTTCATTCCTGTGAGCTGCTCCAAGGCACGTGCGTATTGTTCTAACTGAACCCGGTATCTGTCCACCAATGTTTGTTCCATACCATAGCGGACATAATCCGTCTTATAATCCACCAACACCCATTCGCCATCTTCTTCAAAACAAGCATCAATGATTCCCTGCACGAGAACGGTCTCTTCACTTTCCAACTCCGGGTACAATTCCATAACCGGTATTTCTAACATAAACTGCTGTTCACGGCGTAATGCCCCTCGTTTTGCCGCCTGCTGCATTCGTTTTCCAAGCACCGACTGCATGAAACGATCAAACTTTTGCGGTTTTAAACAGTTTCTTTCTTCCTCCCTCAGCAAACCTGCTTTTTGCATCTGCGCAAGCATCATCTCTGCCGTAAAGTCATCCCCCATTTGTTCATACGGCAAATGTTCCATCACGAAATGATATAATGTACCCCGCTCAGCAGCACCGATAGATTCTTTCGTCTGTCGGAATTTTGGCTGTGGAATATCGTAGACTGCCTCATCTTCTATGCCAGTCTGCCGATCTGCAGTGCCTGGCACCATTTCTGTAACTTCATCTTCTGGCACTTCCGCACGCACCGCCATTTTCTGCTGCTCCATCGCTCTTCGTTTTAACTCGGTCACAGAAATTTTAACCGGTAATTTCTGCTCATTTGCATACGGATATTGATATTCTCTCTGACAGCGCAACTGTTCTGCAAGTTCTGCATCATACTCTTTTGTGATATCCTGATGTTTCAACGCTTCTCTACGCAGTAATATCTGCTCTAACTGTTCCATCTCTCCGGCAATCTGCGCATCTGCGCAGATCACTTCCAGTCGAAATAACGGATCCCGATCTGTGCTGTCATATAAAACGCGGTCCTTCACCGACGGATCTTCTGTTTCCTGCGCCATTTCATTCTCCTGCAAATCCGATGGATCCTGTCCTTTCCCATCTGACACCTGACTTATGCACTGTCCGAAGATCGGTCTATCTGCCAGTGCCGGCATGATCCAGTCTAAATACGTCGCGGCACCTAACAATGCGGAATGCTGCAGCGATGCCCCCGTAAGATCCCAGCTCTGCAATTTATTTTCAATCCCCTTCACGGTACCTGTAAGGATCAATTTCTCTTTGGCTCTTGTCAGCGCAACATACAAAATGCGCACTTCCTCACTCAAAGAATTTTCTAACATCTGTCTTGCAATAAAACGTTTCATAACTGTAGGCTTGTACAGACGTTCCTCCAGATCCACGTAATTAGCACCCACTCCGTAATCAACGTCCAGCAATAATTTCTTGCGCATATCCTGCTTATTAAATTGTTTGCCCATACCGGCAACAAACACTACCGGAAACTCAAGCCCCTTGCTCTTATGAATACTAACTAACTGGACTGCATTCGCCACCGTTCCGACAGTTGCTTCACCAAAATCAATATCTGATTTTTTAAGCATTTCAATGTACCGGCAAAATCCAAATATTCCACGATGTCCATTTTCAGCAAATTCAATTGCCTGCTGCAGCAAAATATCGAGATTTGCACTTCTTTGCTCGCCCCCCGGCATTGCCGACATCAAAGCGTAATACCCTGTCTCTTCATAAATTTCACGAAGCAGTTCATACACAGAAACTGTTTCCGCTTTACGCCGATACTCCTGCAATGTGTCCAACAAATCGGACAGTTTTTCTGACAATGCGTCCTCATGCCGATCACAATACGCCCATATATTATCCAAGTATTGCAAGCCACTTCGCTCCGCTGCTATCTTGGCAAGCTCCTCATCCTGCAGCCCATAGATCGGTGATCGCAGCACCGCCACAAGCGGAATATCTTGTCTCGGATTGTCAATAACCCGCAGCAAATTTAGCATTGTCTGCACTTCAAATGTTGCAAAATATCCGGTCTTTTTGGGTGCCATCGCCGGAATACCCATATCCGCCAACGTCTCTTGAAATTCTTCCGTCCATCCTTTCATACTGCGCAGCAATATGACGATATCCCGGTATTCTATCGGACGATACCCGCCTTTATCGGATACATACATCGGATGATCTCCCTGCACCATGTCGCGGATCTTCTGTCCGATTGCCATCGCTTCCAATTCGCGCTTTCCAAAATCATTATCCTCCTGAGCATCCATATTAAGCAAAATTATTTCTGTCTGATCCGCTGTCCGCTCTTCGCATGGATCAAATACTGCCCCCGGAACTAATTTTGCCGCATCATCATAGGCGATGCCGCCAAAGTCTTGACGCATGATCCGTTCAAAAATATAATTGGCCGATTCCAATACTGACGCACGGCTTCGAAAGTTCTGACGCAGATCGATCCGACGATTTCCGCCTTCTTCCGTATCATAAGCATGGTATTTCTCCATAAACAGATCCGGTCTCGCTAAGCGGAACTGGTAAATGCTCTGCTTAACATCACCCACCATAAACAAGTACGGACTTTGCTCCGGACCACGGCTGATGCTGGTCAGTATCATTTCCTGGACATAATTGCTATCCTGATACTCATCCGTCATGATCTCTTCATAATACTCCTGCAATTCTTTCGCCGTTGCACTCGGCACGCTATTTCCATCCTCGTCTCTCGTCACCAGGATCTGCAGTGCAAAATGTTCCATATCTGCAAAATCAATGATACCGTCTTCTCTCTTTTTCTCGGCAAATGCCTTTCCAAAATCGATTGTCAGCTGTACCAATTCACGGACAGGTGCATCCATTTGCTCCATCATGGCGAGCATTTCTTCCGGGGGTTCCGCTAACATTTCTTTTTGTAACTGTTCAATACCTTTATCCCTATAGCTTGCCCGAAGTGCTTTTATTTGCTCCTGAAGTTCCTTATCATGCTTATTGCCGCGAATCGCACTCAATCTTCCAAATGATATCTTTCCGATCCCATCACAAAGTTCCTGCAATGTCTTGCATTCCCGCAGCTCTTTGATCTGCTGCCATTCTGTCTGGATCGTAGGCGTATATACTTCCAAACCAACCCCATCTACACTGATCTGATATGCCGCAAATGCTTTCTTTTCACATTCTGCAACAATCATCTGCACATCTGCAATATATTTTTCCATCCACTCCGTTTGTTCCATTTCCTCTACAGAACGCAATGCATATGAATTCTTCCATTGCTCCAATTGCTCATCCGGAAACGGATAACTTTGTGCTAATTCGTATAACTTCAATACTATGGATTCAATTTCTTTGTCTGTTCTTCCTGTCGCAAACATCTGCATCGCATCCAAAAATACCTGATTTTCCTTTTGGCGTGCATCCGCATATTTCTGCTCCAACACCTCACCAAGAACAGCCTCTTTCATAATCTTTAGATCTGTCTCGTCCCCTACTTGAAACATTGGATCTAGATCGATGACGTGAAAATAATTGCGTATGATATGCTGGCAAAAGCTGTCAATCGTCGTGATCTGCGCATTATGTAACAATCCGATCTGCCGCTGTAAATTATCGTCATCCGGCGTCTGTTCTAATTTTTGCTGTAACGCCTCACCGATTCGCCCACGCATTTCTGCTGCAGCCGCTTTTGTAAATGTCACTACGAGAAGACGGTCAATGTCAACCGGCGTCTGCCTATCTGTGATCCGCCCAATAATTCGTTCTACCAACACGGCTGTTTTACCGGATCCCGCCGCTGCAGAAACTAGTATGTTACTATCTCGCAAATCAATTACTTTCTGTTGATCCGCAGTCCATTGTGGTTTCATCGCGTCTCCTCCTTTCCTGATGCCACGTTCCCTTTCCTATCCTCTGATGGAACATCATCATTTACTTCGTTCTCTTTCCTATCCTCTGATGGAACAACATCATTTACTTCGTTTCCTTTCCTATCCTCCGATGGAACAACATCATTTACTTCGTTTCCTTTCCTATCCTCCGATGGAATATCACTCTCTCTGTGTATCTCCGAAAATACATCATCGTTTGTCTTTGGCCATATTTTTCGATATGAATTGCCGGCAAGTTTTGCATCAAATCCACAGATTCCATGATAATTGCAATAATCACAGGCACAAGATTTCATACTGTCCGCCTTTTGGTACGGATGCACACTCGTCTCTCCTGCTCCGATCTGTACACCGATCTCCTGCAGCTTACGCTCTGTAAAGTCAATCAATTCCTTGAAATTTTCCGTTGTGATCGTAGCCGCATTTTTCTTAAGCATTCCATCTTTCTTTGTTCCGACCGGTACGACCAAGGATTTTGCAGAAGCCGCTAATGTCCCCTCTTCCCCGGCCAACGTCGCATCTAATGATGGCAGAACCGGATCTTCCTCATTTACCAATCCTCGCATGAGCAGTTCATTCAGCAGATATGTTCTCTTCTCCTCGAAATCCAATCTGCTTGTCACAAACGGATCTTCTATATGATAATATAGGACACCCGCCGGGATAACCATTTTCTTACTTCTACGTGTCTGTTTATCCACAGCTGCCCGAAGATACACCATAAGCTGTAATTGCAGTCCATAATAAAGGTCCGACAGTGACAGATCCTTCTTGCCGGTTTTGTAATCCACGATCTTAACGTAAATATTTTCCTCAGTTTCCATCGTATCAATACGATCCACGCGGCCAATATACGTCTGCTTTTCTTTGTCCATCCGGAAGCTTACCTCACTGTCTACCGTATCGAACTTCCCCAGTTTCATTTGCTCCGTGATCGCCCAAACAGTCCGAAGCATAATGCGGCGCAATCGCTCTACCAAGCTGGCATCCCTTTCCGTATCGTACAATAAACCGTTTTTGTATTCCTCCACCGTATGGTTCAAACACTGATTTGCCAATATATGCTGCTGTTCTTCACTAACATCTGCCCACCCGATATGCCGGTCAAGAAGCGTCTTTGTATAGCGTTCCAGTGCCTCATGCACAATATTTCCAATATCAAAAAACTGAACTTCATGTTCCATTCGCTCCTCTAGCTGCAGCCCATACTGCATGTAATACGCAAATGGGCAGGCACTGAACTTTTCAAACTGCGATACGCTGCCGGTGATCACTTCGTGATACAATGCCGTTGCAGCCTCTTTCGAGATCTTACTCTCTGGTGCAATATATAATGCAGCATCTATCAGGCGGTCCAACTCACCACGATGATTCAGCGTTTTCTTCTGTCCGTCTTTTGGGGCACATGCTAACTCCTGCTCCTGCAAACGATACTGTCGATACAATTCGTTCCAAGCAGCATTATCTTGCCATCCCATTCGCAGACCTCGGATCAAATACCCTCTGCCGTAATCATCTCTCAAAATATCGCGCAATCTACCTCGCGACTCTGCTACATTTTGAATCTGAAGTTTTGGAAAAATATTCTGAACCCGATCGATCAAATACGCCGGCTGTAAAGCAGTTCCATCGTTAGCAGTTGCACTATATGTCAAATACAGCCTCTGTGATGGTTTGGTCAAACATAAATACAGATAGAACTGTTCGGTATATATTTTCTCTCTTGCGGTAGGTGCCAATGCATAGCTTTCTCCTGCCAAAAACTCTCGTTCTGCATCGGACAAAATACCGCCGCCATCTCCGGTCATTGGAATATTTCCATCATTAACACCCAGCAAAAACAGATACTTGATTCCATACAAACGTGTTCTTGACAGATCTCCTACCATAATCTGATCCACTCCAGGCGGTATCAAACCAATACGCGCCTCATCAAATCCGGTATTCAGTATTTCAATAAACTCTGCCAAAGGCATTTCTTCATCCCCCAGCAATGCCACCAAGCGATCAAGCACCTCTATGATCACATCATAAATCTGTTCATATTCTTTGACCGCTTCAAAATTTCCCTCTTCCCTAAACCTCTCTATACGTTTCCGGATCTGAATATAAATCTGCTCCTGCTCCATGAACTCACAGATTGTTTCCGCATATTCACGCACACGATGCTTGCCACGCGCAATACGCCCATAGAAACCAGACAATCGATCCCATGTTTCCTGTCTCAGCCAATTGATCGTTTCCGAGGCTTCTGCAGCTATATCTTCTGTCTTTCTTCGAAAAACATATCCGGTGTCCCATTCTTTTTCCCAGTTTTTGTGCCCTCGAATTCCAGATGCCAGCAGAAAGTTGTCCAAAAGCTGCACAGCATTTCCCCACTCTTTTGTCCCATTTGCCGGACACTCTGTACGCTGTATAAATCCACTCTTTAACAGTTTGATCGTACTCTCATAATCAAAATCCTTACGCAACACATCTAACATACTGCTTATCGTATCCACAACCGGATTTGCAAGTATGCTCTTCTTTTGGTCTATGAAACAGGGCATCCCTTTGCGCTCCATTTCTCCTTTGATCAACGTCCCATAAATGTCCATATTTCCGGTCACGATCGCTACGTCGCGATATCGAAAACTTTCCTGTTCACGAAGTGCCATGATTTCCTCGATCATAAAATGCACCTCGTCCTCTGGCTGCCGCAAACAATGGACCGTAATATTTTGCACCTCTTCTTTATATGGTCTGACCGGATAACGGAATAAATTTCGCTCCAAATATCCAAGCTCAATATTATCCGCGAAACGCGTCTCCTCTTTTACGGTACCTGTCCAAATCGGTTCTGCAATATCGCAATGCTCTTCTCTTGCTATTTCTGTTAAATGATAAATGGTTTTCTGACTCAGATAAAAGAGCTTATATTTCTTGTCCATTTTCCAAACCTGTTCCCGCTTGTCCAATGTCACTGTAACATTCACCTGACCACATATGCGCAACAGCTTTCGCAGCAGCTTATACTGCAGCGGTGTAAATCCTGTAAAACCATCCAGATATAATATACTGTCTTTCAAAATATTGGACCGTTCTGCCACATCCGCAAATACGGTGAGTATTTCCTCAGAGGTAATGTAATTATCCTGCAGATAATCCAAAAATGCGGCATATGCCACTTCTACATCCTGCAGTTTCTGCCGCAAAACCGGATGCGATTTTGCCGATTCTTTCATCTGTTCCAATCCATCCGATGCAATATCATACTGCATTAATTCCGATAAAAATGATTTTATCTCCGCCACATATCCCTTTTTATGTATATTTCGCCCAAAATATGTCAACTGATCTTGCAGCCCCATCAATACCTTTTTTAGTATCATCGTCTTACCCAGATCATCGATAACCGGTGCCATTCCTGCACCTGTCTCGCCAAACACACGAAAAGCAAGGCGCGGAAAACTCTGCACCTCTATATTCCACAGACCGTGACGCTCACTCAATGCGACAAGATTTCTTTGTGTTTGCATTGTAAACTGCTCCGGCACAACGACAAAGATCTGCCTCTTCATATCTTTGCTCGCCATTGCTGCGGCCTGATGCTCTATGTACCATGTTTTGCCTCCACCGGCATTTCCTAATATAAATTGTAACCCCATATTTTCCTCCGTATTTATCTCTTTCATGATTTATAGTATACCACGTTCAAAATATTTCGGTCTATCACTTTACGGTTTGATTTGACGCACCTTGTTCCTCTAAAATTTCCTCTACCGCATCAACAATGATCTGTTGCGTGTACTTGGACTCTTTCGTCAGCTCCACCTCTTCTGGCGCAACTCCCGCCGCAAGCTGGTTGGATACACTTTTCACTGCCGGCTCCATTAATGGATACATCGTTGTAATACTTTCATCTAATGGAACAATCTTTACGGACTTAATATGATCCGTATCTAATGCCACCTCTAAACTGGCAGTACTCTCCCCTAATGTGATATCCTTCGTATATATACCTGCCTGATATCTTTCATTTGCGCTAGCGGTATCTTGTTTACCTTCTGATCTTCCTTTTCCAACAAACAAATATACGATGAGTAACAGTAATATAATTCCAACACCAGCAAAAATTGCTGTATATATCAATTCTTTCATTCGCAAAACAATAATTTTGGTTCCATGCATCCTTCTATCCCCCACAACGATTCACTCAGCCAGCACCTTTATAACGGTACATAACCTACAGCCTTTATTATCCTATTATTATGAATGCTCTCTACGAAATAGAACTCGCGATCCACGCTTTCTTTGGTTAATCAACCGGTAAATCAACTTTCTTCGTCCAAATAAAAAAGCAAAGCCAGCGCTTTGCTTTGGCTTCCCCCTACGTTACGAGCATTTTCCTATCAATTAAAAAGAGGCTCCGATACATCTTTTTCTGCTTTCCTTAATATTGAAAACAGTTGCAAGAGTTCTCGGAGCCTCTAATGTAAGGGCTTCCTTTATCTGTAACAATTATATCTTAATAATTGCACACTGTGCTCATTATTTTATCACGATATCTGTGATCGCTGGTACGTTGCTGCCTCCACCAACACCACAATTTAATGTGATTGTTTTACCATTTGCCCAATTGCCATCCCAGCCTGGATTGCTTACGCGGTAACGATTATTGCCAAGGCTCTCACAAGTACCGCTCCACATAGAAGTAATCTCGCGGTCTAAGGTAAACTCTACCGTCCATCCATCGGTATAGCTGACACCTGTATTGTTGGTAAGCGTGATCTCTGCAATTCCGCCACTGCCCCAATTACTGGTAAGTTTTACCGAGCCTGTTACTTTGCTGTCCCCGGAAGGCTCTGTGGTTGGTGCTGCTGTCGGTGCCACTGTTGGTGCCACTGTCGGTGCTACTGTCGGTGTTGCTGTTGGTGCTACCGTCGGTACTACTGTTGGTGCTACCGTTGGTGTTGCTGTCGGTGCTACCGTTGGCGTTACGGTTGGCTGTGGAGTCTCTCCACCTACTTTAGAAAGTGTAAGACTTACGATCTTGCCACCGTTCCAAGCAGACAAGCACAAATAGGTAACCTTTGATGTGCTCTTAATGTTCATGGTTGCCTTTAATTCTTTGACTGTATATGTCTTCGTTACTTTATCCGTTGCATTACTTGCCGCAGAATAATTATCACCACTCTGCCATACATTGTCTACAGATGCACCCCATCCTAAAATACCCCAGTTACCATGGGAAGGATCTGTACAAGTATAAACTACAGTAACAATATCATCGTCAGATGCATTTAACAACCACTGTGGATCGTTCGTTGCATACGTAGACTCTAAGTTAGATACAATCTCCGTCGTATCTGAAATAACCGGTGACTGTGTCGGAGCTGCGGTTGGTGCTACTGTCGGAGCCTTCGTCGGTGCTACCGTTGGTGCCTTTGTTGGCGCTACCGTTGGTGCCTTTGTTGGTGCTACCGTTGGTGCCTTTGTTGGCGCTGCCGTTGGTGCCTTTGTTGGCGCTACCGTTGGTGCCTTTGTTGGTGCCACTGTTGGTGCTACTGTTGGCTGAACATCACTGCCACCATTAATACCGGACACCTCAAAGTTCATGGTTACCTTATTCGTCGTCTGGTAATTTACATTATTGAAATATGCCTTGTAATTTGCATTTTCCACAGTTACGTTGTTTACATGTGTATTCGCCCACACATTAATAAATGAGAAATTAAAGACTGGACAGATCAATCCATCATCTGATGCTTTCTGTGAAACATCATACGTAAATTTTCCATTTTTCATGGTATATTTCTGTCCGTTAATTTCAAATGATGTTACTTTCAAAGTTGCTTTGTCAAATACAGATGCCTCATCATCAGCAACATTGATATCTTTGATATACAAAGAACCAATATTCTGCAACTGACTCTTAGTCGCATCTAAGGACAAGGAGAATTTTCCTCCTTCTGAATAAATATCAACATATTCATCACTGATGACTGACTGCCAGCTTGCTGTCTCTAATAAATATAATTTCGCACGTACATAGTTGGCCTGTGGTACCGTCACCTTACAGGTTGCTTTGTATCCTAATGGAACAGATGCAGTGATCGTACAAGTTCCTGCTCCTACTGCACTTACCTGACCTTTGGAATTAACGGTAGCTACTGACTCATCACTGGAGCTCCAAAGAACTTTATCCTTGCTGTCCGATGGTGTTAATGCTGCTGTAAGCTGCTGTTTTTCATCACCAATGTGAATTGTCAACTCGCTCTTGTTTAACTGAATGCCTGTTGCCGTTGCGGACTCATTACCACCATACACTTCCATCATAGCGTCCATCAATTCCTGATGAACAACCTTGTTGGAATAACGGTCAATGATCGCAAAACCATAGTCTCCGTTGTATCCATTGTCCCAAGCTACCGGGATCAATCCATACTGCTTTGCATAATAGCAGACTTTCTGATAATACTCTGCACGGCAAACTTTATTCTGGCTATCATAACTTGCTTTATTGATGGCACCAAATTCACCGATCACCACAGGATATCCCTGTGAAACGAATTTGCTGGACATCTTTTTGAACTGAGATGCCATATAGGACTCATCACCCCAGCTTGCTCTCTTCGAATAATTCGTAATACTGTCTCCCCACTGTGTGGTTGCACCGGACTCTGTTCCACAGAAATCCCATGGATCATAATAATGTACAGAGATCATAATTCTTTTTTCGCCTGATGCAATCTTAGAAGACAGATAATTATCGGTAGGAAGTGCAAATCCGTAATCCTCCGCCGTGTAATCAATATTGGTATTCCATCCCGGAATCAATAACCATCTCTGATCATTGTTTCCACCGGTTTTTCTTACGGTGTCCACAAAAATCTGATTGTAGGCATTTATATTTGCATAAGCCGTTCTGCTAGGTGTTCCATAAGTTCCATCAAATTCTTCATTCATGGACTCAAAGATCAGATGCTCATCATAGTTTTTGAAACGATCTGCAATCTGCTCCCAGCACGCTTTATATTTTGCTTTGATCTTGGTCTGATCAGAACTGCCGCATAATAACCAGCCACCTGTTACTGTCGTATAACCGTCTCCATGCATGTTGACAATTGCATACATATCATTGTCAACGCAATAATCAACAACCTGCTGTACACGATCTAACCAAGAAGAGTCGATCTTGTATCCATTGTTGTCGTCAATCATGCTAAGATAGGATACCGGAATACGGATAGATTTAAATCCTGCGTCTTTGGCTGCCAAAACTAAGTCTTCTGTTAATTTTGGATTGCCATATGCTGTTTCATTCGGTGTTCCGGAACTTGCAGCCTCCAATGAGTTACCAAGGTTGTAACCTACACCCATCGCCTCTGTAATCTGCGATTGATTAAGGTTGTTAAATGTTGTGCCGGCGGCTTCCGCCGTTTTGGCTGTCGTTGTTGGAATTGACAGCGAAGTTGCTACCATTGCCATACTCATGACAATAGCAAGTGCTTTTTTACGAAAAGCCATAATCCTTCTCCTTCCCGGCAGATTGAGAAACTTGTACGTTTTTATGACAAAATAACACAAATCATCACCAAAAAATATGAATAGAAATCCATAAGAAATACCGATACTTTCCCAATATTTATACCGATAAATCCCAAAAAATCCACATATTTTTGATATTAATTCATGAAAAAAGAAGCAAACACATTAACGATATCCGTCACCATCACGTACAATAAAAAGACATCCTTTGTCCCCACAAAAAATGTCTTTCTACATCCCAATCACGCCCAATACATTATCGAAATAACTCCCCCATGAGTTATTTCTTTTGCTACGAAAACTATCTTAACATTTTCGTAGTAGTATTGCAACATAATTTTGAAAATTTCATGTACAATTTTTACAAAAATATATTTTATTTATCTATTTTATTATGCATATTGCAAGATATTAAGATGCTTTTTGGGGATAGCATACTTCGTTTCCCTTTCTCTTATAAAGCACCCCTGCTTTCACGTAATATATCGGATTGGCATTATCCACCTCAAAAGTGATCTGCTGCCCCAAATCGTCTATGAGTGTCGTAAGCGGTCCGGTAGCATTCTTCCCAAGCTTTACCGTAATTGGTCGGTAATCATATTCCGACTTGCTATAATTCATTTTTTTCGTACAAAGCAGAAAGATTTCTCCCAGATTTAATCTGCATAATATCGTCAAAGAACGCAATTCTTCGTTTGCCATAAACGCACAACTTCCTACAGATACCAGTTTTTCCGGAAGAGTTACACTTTGCAGCCTGCAGGCATAAAACGCATTGCTGCCTATTTTTCTAAGTGCACTGTCAAAGGCAAAGTTGGTCAATCCATCGGCTTCATAAAAAGCCATCTGTCCTATCACTCGAAGTTTTTTGCCGCCAGTAACTGTCTTGACTGTTGAATACTGAAATGCGCACTCTCCAATAGTTGTTAGCTTTGAAGAAAGCTGAATTGATTTCATATCCGCTGCATAAAATGCATACGGTGCAATCGTCGTCACCTTATCGGATAACTTATAATTGGTGACACTTTTGCCCGAAGGATATATGTAAATTGTCTTTTTGTCTTTCGAATACAATACACCTTTTGATGATGAAAAGTTACGATTCTTTTTATTTACAGAAATCGTTTTTAAGGTTGTACTCCAGCCTTCATAAGCTCCATTGACACGAATTGGGCTTGCATACTTAATCTTTTTAAAAGATTTTGGCAACGATATCTGCTTGATGCCCTCCATTGCAAAATATCGATAATCGACCTGCGTGATCCCCTCTCCAAATTTAATCTTCGTAAACACCGGCAATACAGAATCTTCCGAACACGGCCACTCATAACTGCTCAGTGATTTGTCATAAAACCCGGTAATTTTAGCATATCCCTTTCCAGTTATAGTTAACGTTTTACTCTTTTTATTGTATGTCCATTTCACCCCACTGCATACTTTACCACTTGGCTGCTTTTTCTTTGTCTTGGCATCTGCTGTCATTGTCATAGTCATCGCTGCCATTAGACAAAGCATGACTACTGCTAGCTGTCTCCATTTTTTCATAAAAATCACTCCCTTCTTATGATAGTTCTTTACCATTTGACTTCTTAAAGCTCTCTTTCAGACGATCCCCTCGTTTAGCGTATACCGCCTCGTCTTTGATGTAATATGTCTTATTGCCTTTCTCAACTTCAACTTTCATCTTGCCGAGTCTTATGTGATCTGCAAAATCAGCAAACAAACGATATATTGTTGCATTTAATTCCTTACCCAATACAATTCGAAAATCCGTATAGTTCTCTCGGTCATAGGTTTGAAGATTTGTTCGAAAACCACTGTCTGCAAACACATAACTTAGTTTACAATTGCATCGTACGATGATCGTCGATAAATCTTTGATGTTTCCAAACGCATGATTTCCTACCCGCTTAAGGCCCTTTGGCAATTCTACAGATGAAATCTGAGTGCTGTCAAACGCAGAATCTTCAATAATTTTCAACGACTTTGGAAGCTTTACAGACTTTAACTCCGTTTTCGCAAAAGCCTGCCGACCAATTTCACGCAACTTATTTCCCATAATAACACTCTCTATGGAATTTCCATAAAAGGCACGTCTGCAGATTTTGGTTACCTTGGAAGGTATTGCAAATTTTTTCTCCGTCTTGCCACTTGGATAAATGTACAACTTCTTTTTGTCCTTTGAATACAAGATGCCCTTACTGACAGAGAACTTCTTGTTTTTCTTAGACACTTGAAGTTTCTTTAATGTCGTGCTGTATGGTTCAAAAGAGCCATTGACAGCATCCATTTCATTGGACGCTTTGATCTTCTTAAAGCTCTTTGGCAGTGAAATCGTTTTGATACCCTCAATACAAAAAAAGCCAGATGAAATTGTTGTTATCCCCTCTCCAAACACCAGCTTGTCAAAAATTGCCGGCTGTCCCGCTTCTGAACCAGGCCATTTGTATCTTCCCTCTTTACGAAATTTACGGATATCCACCGTTCCTTTTCCTGTGATTGTCAATACTGTCTCATCAGAGTTCAAAGACCATTTGATGTTTTTGGTCAACTTCCGGGTTGACTTTGCATCTGCCTGCACCGGTAAAGTCAGCATAACTCCTGCAGCGATACATAATGCCAGCGTCATTACATATTTTTTCATCCTCATATTACTCTCTCCTTTCTATGTTGGACAATTGATCGCGCTGTCCGTTTTGCTACAATAGTAATATTACGATGGAGCTTATAATTTTCTCCTCGGTTATATATTACAACATTTATAGCTGTAATATATGTCCGTTTCCTTAAGAAAAAATTAAGATTGCCAGACAGCAATTTCCGATTAAAGAACAAAGAGTCGCTTGCGACTCTTTCGCGCTCGATCGGTGCTGTTTACAGCTAACTTCTTCTCCGCGAGATGCGCATCCTCGCGGAGCATTTTTCGCTTTATAGGAAACGACAAGTTTCCTATAAAGCAAAAAAGAACAACCAATAAATACTTGGTTGTTCTTTTTCTAAATTTTCAAAAGGCACATTTGCCACTTATTTCTAAGTCGATCTGTTAAAATTTATTTAATGGTAAGTTTGATCACTTTCTTCTTACCACTGCCATCCGTTGCAATTGCAGTAATCTTAACTTTGCCTTTCTTCTTCGCTTTTACAACACCGCTCTGTGTCACTGTTGCAATTTTAGTATTACCAGATACCCAGAATACTTTAGCAGATGCATACTTCTTCTTAGGCGTGATTTTGGCTTTCAGTTTGAGTTTCTTACCAACCTTTAACTTCTTAACGCCAGACAGTTTGATCTTCTTCACCGCTTTTTTCATAACGCGAATGGTAATTTTCTTTTGCAATCCATTCGCTGTACGAATCGTGATCACTGTCGTTCCGGCTTTCTTACCAGCAACAATCTTACCACTACCGCTTACTTTTGCTATTGATGGTTTACTGCTGGTATACGTTAGTTTCTGAGGCTTAGCTCCTGTCGGCAACAAAGTCACCGTAAGCTGCATACTCTTTCCTGCTGCAAGCTGCAATTTCTGTTTTACCGGAAGATTACTTACCTTTTTCACACTGACAATAACGCGCATTCCGGTCGCCTGAATTCCCGGCTTCTGCGTTGGTGTGATCGTTGGTTTCTCACTTGGAGCAGCACTTTCAGTCGGATCATCACTAGGTACCGGTGTTATCATCGGTGCTGCCGTTGGTTCCGGCGCTTTCGTTGGCTCTGCCGTCGGGGTCGCGATTGGTTCTTCGCTTGGTTCCACGGTCGGCTCGCTGCTCGGTGCCACTGTTGGCTTGCTGCTCGGTTCTACCGGCGCCTTATCAAAATATTTTGCACAGAAGTATGTATTCTCTTGTACCGTGTATATAATTCCCGGGGCATATCCCTGTACATCACGGTCACTATACCACCGTAAAATTAAATTCTCCTTTGGTCTATTCGGCAAAATAATATCAGAACCTTGTTCCACTGTCACGGTCCAAACTTCATCTACTGTATCAAACGTTACGGTAACTAACTTCGTCGTTGTTCCCCCTGTGGAAATTGTCTCCTTCGAGAACAAATCGTCCGTTCCAAGTGCGCCATCTGTCTGATTAATGATCTTAATATCTCCGACCAAGATAACGCTGCTTTCATCTGATTTCACATCAATAGCAGATTTTTCCGTTTTATTCGGACCCGCTTTCACCGTCAGTGTTCCTCCGATCAAAGAGATCTTACTATCTGCATATAATGCGCCACCTGTTCCGTCCCCGATCGCAGTCACTTCTCCATCCGTGATTGTGATCTTGTCTGCAGATAATGCTGTTTTATTACTTTCTTTGGCAGCTACAGCGGTCAGACTTCCGCCCTTTACCGCGATAGTATCTGCCATAATCTGCTCGGTGTTGTTAGTTCCACCGGAAACAATGACATTTGCTGCCTCAATACTTCCGGTAGTATTGCTACCTCGAGCCATCTCAAGGCTTGTATCATCTTCGCTGGAAATGTTTCCGCAAGTCACTCCACATAACGCTGCAGAAACGCCTTTCTTTAATATAATTTTGACTTTCGCATTATCAGCGACCAATTCAAAAGTATGATCTGTCCCGGATAATGTCAATTCATTACTGGAAGCATCATAACTTGCTGCATAAGATTTACCGGTTGCATCATCTTTGCTAAACATGCCATCGACATAAGTCGTATCGTCCAGCTTAGACAAGTCGATCTTATACACATCTTCAACTAGTGTACCTCCTGTCAACGTATGGTCAGAGATCATACTAGTCTGATAGTTGTCGGTTTCTGCATAGCGTACTGACACGGTATAACTTGTAGCAGGCTGTAAATCAGTAAAGGTGGTCTGCGTTTGCCATGATGTGCCATCAATTGTGTATTCATAACTCTTGCCTGCCGGTGCTGCAACGGTTGCCTGTACGGTTAAGGAGGTAGACGTACGTGCCACTATTGTTAATGCTGTCGATGGTGCCTCCTGTATCCCCTTGTCCGGAGCAGTCGTTACTGTCGGTTTATTCGTTGGTTCTGCCGTTGGCTTTTCCGTTACAGTCGGTGCTTTCGTCGGTTCTGTCGTCGGCTTTTCTGTTACAGTCGGTGCTTTCGTCGGTTCTGCCGTTGGTTTTACGGTTACTGTTGGTGCTTTCGTCGGTTCTGCTGACGGTGATACTGCCGGATAGGATGCATTTTCTTTCTCCTCGTGTGCTCGACAGGTATTGATCAGCCACTTACCGGTTGTTGTCAGATCATCCGCTGTCCAATCGCCCCCGGCATTGCTGCAGCTGCTCTTAAAATACGCCGATTTTTCATTACAATTACTATAACTCCAGCATGCAAAACTAATATTTAATTCGTCCAACAACGCAATCCACCGATCCGCATTTTCCGCGTCATAACTTCCATTACCATCTGCTGAACATATACCAAATTCGGTAACAAAGATCGGTGTTCCATCCTTGGTTGCCAGACGTACTTTTTCCATTAAATTCTCTTTGTGCGTTGCGGAATAAAAATGGAACGTATACATGATGTTTTCATAACCAAGTGCTTTCATCGGCTTAGCCGCTACCTGATCGACATCCTGTGACCAAGTATTCGTTCCGCATATAATGATCGCATCCGGATCAATGGCACGTATCGTCTTAATAACTTCACTACAATATGTATAAAGATCTTTGCCATTGCCACTATACCAATTTGTGCCTGTCGGCTCATTGCAAATCTCATATAACACATTATCATGATCCTTGTACATTGTTGCGTACTTTGTAAAGAATATCTTTGCCTCTTTCAAATACTCATTTGGATTGTAAGCATGCACATGCCAGTCTACCAACGCATACATTCCGAGCTTGGTTGCATAATCGACACCATTTTGAATCAATGTATCAAGCTGCTGTTTGGTACTGTCTCCACCCGTCAAATATCCAACCGATCCACCATCGCGTGGATAACAAACTAATCGAACCATATTGATTCCCCAATCATCACGCAATGTCTGGAACGCATTCTGATTGACATACTGCGGGAACCAATGCATACCATGGGTACTGGCTCCACGAAGCTGTGTCGGCACACCATTCTGATCCACCATGATCGGTGCCGCATAGCCGTCAACCTTCTGTACTGACAGTTTACCATGTCTGCCGACCGGAGTGTCCGCATATGCAACATCTTTACGTCCGGTTAATTCATAATTCAGTTCATCACCGGTACTTGGACCTGCACAATTTACAGCAATGACATTAGATTTTCCAACGGAAATAGACGGCTGTTTTCCAAAACCAACTTTATTAGAAGAGCTGCTAACCGTTGCTCCCGCTGCAATCTCTGTCGAATAATATGCCACAACGCCTCCCAGCGCCGCATCATACACTGCAGAAAATCCCTCAACATAGCCAACGTCAACCGATCCCGATGTCGGTATTAAAATCTGAATACCTCTAACCGTTTCGCTGCTGTTATTTGTGATAGAAAAACTGTATTCTGCATAATAATCATTTGTTCCACTGCCAACACTTCTCGTGATCGCAATCTGGTCTGTCGAAACATTGCCACCGGCACTTGCTGTGCTGCTTGGCTTACTTGTCGCGCTGCTTGGCTTACTTGTCGCACTGCTGCCGCTGTCCGCCATATTGATCACCGCAGAGTCAACAGAATAGGACACGGTACTCCCCTCGGCTGCATTGGCAAAACGCACGCCAAGATTTCCCAGCGTTGTTCCACCTTTCCAATCCATATCCGCAAAGGAATAGGTAAGCGTCAACTGACTGCCGGTAACCAGCTCTGCAGTCGACGACTGATTCCAATTCCAATCACCCGATGCATCCGGTTGTGCAAAAATAAATGCTTGCGCTTTTGCGCCACTTCCCTGTGTAAAACTTTTGATCGTGATCTTTACCGTCATGGAAGTCACCTTGTTCGAAGAAATTGCACTCTTCGTTTTCAAGGCATCCGGTATGTTAAAAAACATATCGCCAATATAATCATCGCCATACTCATTCTTAGCAATCGTTACACTGGTTGCTCCGCTCTTCACGGTAAGATTCTGTGTCGATGCTGCCTTAGCAATGGTAATCGGCAGATTTGCCATAGATAAGACCATTGCCACGGTCAGCACCCACGCATATACGCGCCGCCATTTCTTTGTCATTCTTTTTCTCCCTTCTTGAAATAAACATAAGGCATACTCTAAAATTTTATTGCCCTTCTCTCTAGTACAGCGAATATTAAGTGATTGGCAGTTTGACTTGCTTATTTTCCTGATAGCACTACTCCCCAAGCCTCGACGTAGCCACCACTACGCCTACGTTTGTGAAGTAGCACTCTCAGAAAAATCTTCTGCGCTAAACTATCCAAAACTTAATTTTCGCTGTACTGGAATATCTGTCGAATCCTTACGTTCCTCATTACATTACGTAATCATTATACCCTATCTGCGATTATTCGCCAACACTGATTTATACAACCTTTGACTGCAGAATTTTACTCATTCAGCTGCTGTACAACTTTCATCATTTGATCTCTCAACGTTGCTGCCAGTTCAAAGTTTAACTCTGCTGCGGCCGCATGCATCTGTTTCGTCAACTTCTTACGTAACTGCTGCAAATCTTTCTTGCTCATAGATTCCAGATCTTTCTCAATATCGCCTGAGTTGCCATCGGCTTTCTTCGATATACTAATCAGATCACGTACCGCCTTCTTGATCGTCTGGGGCGTAATACCGTGCTCCTCATTGTACTGCATCTGAATCTTTCGTCTTCGATTCGTCTCATCAATGGCATGGCGCATCGAATCTGTCATGACATCACCATACATAATAACCCGTCCTTCTGCATTACGTGCGGCCCTGCCAATCGTCTGAACAAGAGAAATCTCTGAGCGAAGAAATCCTTCCTTATCAGCATCCAAAATAGCAACCAGTGCTATCTCCGGAATGTCCAGTCCCTCTCGCAGCAAATTAATACCGACTAATACATCAAATCCATCCAACCGCATATTACGAATAATCTCCGAACGTTCCAGCGTATCAATATCTGAATGCAGATAACGCACCCGAATCCCAATTTCCTTCAAATAGTCCGTCAGATCTTCCGCCATACGTTTTGTCAACGTATTTACCATAACCTTATTTCCTGCATCGATCGTCTTTCGGATCTCACCTACCAGATCATCAATCTGCCCCTCCACCGGACGAACAGAAATTTCCGGATCCAACAGTCCGGTAGGCCGTATGATCTGCTCAACACGCGCCAGCTCATGTTCCTGCTCATATACATTCGGTGTCGCCGATACAAATAACATCTGATTGATATGCGACTCGAATTCATCAAAATTCAGCGGACGGTTATCTAATGCAGATGGCAGACGGAATCCATAGTCTACAAGTGTAGTCTTCCTGGATCGATCTCCCGCATACATGCCTCGTATCTGTGGTATGGTAATATGAGACTCATCTACCATGATCAAGAAATCTTCCGGAAAATAGTCCACCAATGTATGTGGCGTTTCTCCCGGCTTTAATCCCGATAAATGCCTCGAATAATTTTCGATACCTGAACAAAAACCGGTTTCCCGGAGCATCTCAATATCAAAATTGGTTCGCTCAGCAATACGCTGCGCCTCCAGTAGTTTATCTTCGCTTTTAAAATATTTCACACGATCTTCCAACTCTGCCTCAATTGTTCGGATCGCACGCTCCATCGCATCTTTATCAACAACATAATGCGATGCCGGAAAAATAACAATGTGTTCCAATTCTGCTTTAATCTCTCCGGTCAGTACATCAATTTGAACAATGCGATCCACCTCATCACCAAAAAATTCAATGCGAACCGCCTGATCCGCTTCTGAAATCGGAAAGACCTCCAAAACATCGCCACGCACACGAAATGTTCCACGCTGAAAATCCATATCATTACGGTTATACTGAATCTCTATTAATTTTTGGATCACTGCATCACGGTCTTTGCACATACCCGGACGCAAAGACACCGTCATGTTCTGATAATCAATAGGGCTTCCCAATCCATAAATACAAGATACACTGGCTACAATGATCACGTCCCGCCGCTCCGTCAGTGCTGCTGTTGCAGAATGACGTAATTTGTCAATTTCATCATTGATCGAAGAATCTTTTTCAATATACGTATCGGAAGATGGCACATATGCCTCCGGTTGATAATAATCGTAATAGGATACAAAATACTCCACCGCATTCTCCGGGAAGAATTCCTTGAACTCACCGTAGAGCTGTGCCGCCAATGTCTTATTGTGCGCAATGACCAAAGTCGGTCTGTTCAGCTTCGCAATGACATTTGCCATCGTAAAGGTCTTACCGGAACCCGTAACACCAAGCAAAGTCTGGAACTGGTCGCCCTCTTCAAAACCTTTGACCAAAGCGTCGATCGCCTGGGGCTGATCACCGGTAGGTTTGTATTCGCTGTGTAAAATAAATGGTTTTTGTGTTTCTGACACAAAATCACCTCCTCACTGCTACATTCTGAATTTCGTCCTGTCCGATCAAAACCTTTTTTCCTTCAAAGGCAAAGCCGTAATGACGGATCCTGTCTGCCGGTATTCCCTGTAATAGCAGTTCGGCATCATAGTTCTTCTCTGTGATCTGATCTAAAGCCGTCCGAACGGTATCCTGTAAAGATTCCTCCTCATCCGGTTCATGCACTTTAAACTCGATCACAATGGCATCATCCACCTCTGTCACCGGTGTAAGCATCACATCATATCGTCCATATCCACTCTCCCGGTTGGAACGGATCTGATACCTGTCCCGCAACTCCACTAAAAGTCCCAGAACAAATCCATGATAGAACCGCTCCGGCTGACTTTTCTCAGAAGGTTTCTTTCCTGTATCAAAGCTGCTGAAGGTTGCAAGTGCAACATCATTCATATAAATATTCATTTCCTTGAGACTTCCCTTTAACAGTGCCTTCACAAAATCATTATAGTTCGCATCTTTATTTTTAAACCATCCCCGGAACATTGTCATGAACATGCTCAGTGTCTCAATATTTGTAATATCCAACGTGTACCATGGTTCCAAAGTAATCCCACGGTAGTCTATATTCTGTACTTTCAGATAACCACTGGCAAGCAGAAGACTCCAGATCGCTTCTTCATTGTCATCCAACTGGTTGTATACGATCTGCTCGTCAAAATTCACAGTGATCGCCTGTCCCCTCAGCAGATCCTCCATCTTCTCCTTCACATCTGCAGATGCCGTCCGGATCAATCTGCTCACAAGCCCATTGGAGCTTGTGGATGCCCAGTATGGATATAATCTATGTTCATCCAGATAATTCGTAATGGACCACGGATTGTAAATGTCTCTGTGTTCTCCAAAAGTAAAACCATCATACCACTGTTTCACTTCATCCTTTTTATCGCTCATTCCATACTCATCCAGTGCAGCAAAAACTTCCTCCTCCGTAAAACCAAAACAATCTGCGTACAGATTGGAAGTCGTCGTTACGACACGTAAATTATTTAAATCGGAAAAAATACTCTCCTTGGATACTCTGGTAATTCCCGTCATAACAGCACGCTCCAGATAAGGATTTGTCTTAAAAGATGCATTAAACAGGCTTCTCACAAAAGACGTAAATTCATCCCAGTATCCCTGAACATACGCCTCCTGCATCGGCGTATCATATTCGTCCAAAAGAATGATGACCTTCTTGCCATAATAACGTTCCATCCAGACAGACAAATTTCTCAAAGAATCCTGTGCCGTAACATCATCCATCTTTACTGTTGTCCGGTAATATAATTCACGCTCATCCTCACCAAAAATATCTTCTTTCATGAGATTCCTGTTTTCCCAGTACAGCCTTGTAATCTCCTGCTTGATCTGGGTTTTTGCATCCTCCAGATTGCCTGCTTTCACAGCAGCAAAACTCAAAAAAATCACAGGATATGTTCCCTGCAGTTTCCGATACGTTTCATCCTGCCATATAGAAAGTCCCTCAAACAGATCCGCCCTGTTCGCATATTTATTAGAAAAGAAGCAGTCCAGCATACTCATATTTAATGTCTTACCAAAACGGCGTGGACGCGTGATCAATGTTACAACATCCCGTTTTCCCCACCATTCTTTTATAAAATTTGTTTTATCCACAAAAAAGCAATCCTGCTCTCTCAGATCAGAAAAACCTTGTATTCCTATACTAATCGCCTTTTTCATATGCTCACCTGCTCCCCTGTCATTATATATTTATTACATTATAACGATATTCCTCTAAGGTTACAAGGCAAATCACAAGTCAAAAAAACGCAAATTTTATTAATTTGTAACTAAAACTTCCCATACCGGAAGCTACTGCAAGAACCACATATTGCTTATTATG
>ERZ791837.479-NODE-479-length-30532-cov-4.556288_pt1 | contig 30532 bp, 24 predicted proteins | sample MGYA00510292_ERZ791837 | MGnify/ENA primary metagenome ERZ791837 (study PRJEB30046, sample SAMN00715259) | human gut metagenome | study: EMG produced TPA metagenomics assembly of the A metagenome-wide association study of gut microbiota in type 2...
TTTGGAAATTCAATGTATTATACAACACCATATTTCTATATGTTTTTAGGAATGACAGCAAGAACGATAAAGCTAGAAAATACGAAATAAAAGTGAAAATTACCCACTTTTAGTATGTAGTATGATATTGTTAAGGTATGTTATAAATGTAAAAGTAAATTTAAAAAGAATTTATTATTTGTTAATTTTGTTTGTTAATTTTAGTAAAATTATTGTCCTGATTGTGCTTATGTGTTATACTAAATGCACTAAAAAGGAAAGATTTTACTAAGAATGGGGAGTGTGATATGGAGACATTTTCATACAAAGCGGTTGACGCTTCGGGAAAAGATGTTAAGGGTGCTGTTGAAGCAGAAAGTAAAGATGAAGCAGCCAGAAAGATAAAGGAACAGGGATTTACTCCTATATCAATAGGTAAGCAGGGAGCTTTGGATAAAGATGTTAATCTATCATTTTTTGGTCCAAAGAAAATACCGGCACGAGATATGAGCGTATTCTGCCGGCAGTTTGCAAGTATTCTTAAAGCAGGTGTAAGCGTAATTAATGCATTGGAGATGCTTGGTGAACAGACAGAGAATAAGAGACTTAAAGAAGCAATTGAGAGAACCCAGTCCAGCGTTGAGAAAGGCGAAAACCTTTCGGATTCAATGAGGGAGAACGAAGAGTTTCCAAGTATTCTTGTAGATATGATTAGAGCAGGTGAAGCATCAGGTAGTTTGGAGAATTCTCTTACACGAATGGCAATACAGTTTGAAAAAGATGCTAAGTTAAAAGGTGTTGTAAAGAAAGCGATGATGTATCCGATAGTGCTTATCTTCGTTATGATAGGTGTTATTGTAGTAATGCTTACATTTGTTATACCAAGCTTTATGACAATGTTTGAAGACCTTGATTCAGAACTTCCAATAACAACGAGAATGATTCTTGCAATGAGTGACAGTGTTAAAGGATACTGGTATGTATATCTTATTGTTGTCATTGGAATAGTTGTGGGAGTTAAGTTATATGGTAATACGGAGAATGGAAGGCATAACCTTGATAAATTAAAGTTAAAGATTCCAGTATTCGGATTGTTACAGACTAAGTCAGCATGTGCTTCATTTGCAAGAACAATGAGTACATTGTTACAGGCTGGGATGCCAATGATTGATGCACTTGAGATATCTGCTTCAACCATGAAGAATGTATTATATTATGATGCATTAGAAAAAGTAAAGAGCGGTGTATCATTAGGCTTGCCTCTTTCTAATCAGTTAAGAACATCGGGGCTTTTTCCTCCGATGGTTGTACATATGGTAGGTATTGGCGAAGAAACTGGTAATGTTGAAGAGATGCTTACCAATTCAGCAGTCTATTATGAAGAAGAAGTAGAGGTTCAGACACAGACTCTTACTTCATTAATGGAACCAATTATTATTATCCTTATGGCTTTAGTTGTAGTTATGTTAATACTTGCAATCTATCAGCCAATGATTCAGCTCTATAATACATTAGGAGCACAGGGGTAGTATATAATCTGTTCTGCAGGTCGCTTAACGAGAGCAGATTTATATAAATATATTTCAAAAGGGAGATATGAAACATGAAAAAGACACAGAAAAAATTAGGTAACAAAGGCTTCTCTTTAGTAGAGCTTATCGTAGTTATTGCTATTATGGCAGTACTTGTTGGTGTGTTAGCTCCAACACTTATTAAGAATATTGAGAAGTCAAGAGAGTCAAAGGATGCTCAGAATTGTGAACAACTTAAAAGCTCAGCAGAAGTAGCTCTTCAGAATGAAGAAGTTTATGCAGCTAATGTACCAACAACAGGTGAAACCGTTCTTTTAACTATTACTAGTACTGGAACAACAATTGGAGGCGATGCTGGTAAGAAATTTGAAAATGAATTGAAAACTTCTATTGATCCAACAAAGACAAAGCTTACATCAAAGAAGTATTCTGGCGTTTCTGGTGGGATTACTGTTAAAGTAAATACTAATGGACAGGTTTCTATAAATGGTGTACCAGAGTCTTAATTAATAGTATTATTAAATTTAGTTAAGGAAACATTAAATCATGCAATACGAATTACCACTGTACTTCATTATCTTTCTATACGGAATCGTATTCGGAAGTTTTTTGAATGTACTGATTTACAGATTACCATTAAAAGAGAATATAGCTACAGAACATTCGCATTGTATGACATGTGGCGAGAAAATCCAGTGGTATGATCTCATACCACTGGTAAGCTACATAATACTTGGTGGAAAATGCAGACACTGCAAAGCTAAGATATCACCGCAGTATCCAATCATTGAAGCGACCAATGGGATAGCATATGTGATAGTATTCTTAGTTCACGGATTTAATGCGGTAAGCATATTGATGTGCTTTGCATTTTCAATATTTCTTGTTATTTCAGTCATTGACTGGAGAACTTTCGAGATACCATTTTCACTTAATGTGGCAATTGGTGTTTTGGCAGTGATAAGAATCATATTAGATCACAAGAACCTATTAGACTATCTAATAGGGTTTTGTGTTATAAGTGGATTCATGCTCATATGTCTTTTTATTGGACGAGCGATTAAAGGAATTGACGCTTTTGGCGGTGGAGACATTAAGCTGATGGCGTTTGCAGGATTATTTTTAGGATGGAAGTGCATTATCCTGGCATTTCTGATTGGCTGCATCTTGGGTGCAGTCATTCATTCCATCCGTATGAAAGTCACGAAAGCTGAACATGTGTTGGCATTCGGACCATATTTGTGTGCAGGGCTTACAATAGCCATGCTTTTTGGTACGAATATAATTAACTGGTATCTTTCTTTTATGGGATTCTAACTAATCTGTATATTTATGTAGGAGAGTTTTTGTCTATATAGAAAGAACAGGAAATTTATATATATTTTTATAACTAGAAATCATTAGCTTATTATGTGGGGAGCTGGATAGGAGGATTTTATGGCTGCATCTAAAGCCAAAGGTAAATTGGTAAGTATCGTTATCAATAACGAGTATATTAAAATATGTGAAATCACTAAATCAGGTAAGAACAGTGTCGTTCATAAGACTGTTACAATTCCTGCACCAGAAGACTGCTATGTCGATGGTGTAATTGAGCAGACTGACGTACTTGCTAAGGCAATCAAGGTTGTTATGGACGAGCATAGATTTAATGCTAATAATGTCGCATTTTCTATCAGTTCTCCAAGACTTGCAACTAAGGAAGTTCTTATTCCTAATGTTAAGGCTAATAAGATTGATAAACTTGTACAGGCTAATGCTACAGAGTATTTCCCTGTTAATATGGATGAGTATATCATTCAGTACACGGTTCTTGAGAAAGTAGAAGATCAGGGACAGGAAAAAATTAAACTTATGGTTGCTGCTGTACCATCAGAAGTTGTAGAGTCTTACTATGGACTTGCTAAGGCTTTAGGACTTAAGGTGGCATTTGTTGATTATGCAGGTAATAGTACATACCAGATTATGAAACAGCAGATTGGACCAGAAGTCAGTCTTGTTATACAGGTTGAAAATGATGGTACTGTAATTAATATTTTCAAGGATAATGTATTGCAGTTACAGAGAAATGTTCCTTATGGAAAGTCAATGCTTGTTAATGCTGTTATGGAGAAATATGGACTTAAGTATGAGGCTGCTACAACAAAGCTTCAGAATGAAACACTTCTTCATTCAAGATTTGATGGAGATGAGGTTACAGAGTCATTAAGGTATATGGCAAGTAACATCAACAGAGTTATTGATTACTATGTATCTCGTAACAGATTATCAATCCAGAAGGCATACTTAATCGGACATTCTACATCTATTAAGGGTTTTGCAACACTTCTTTCTAATGAGCTTAATATGCCAATTGAGAAGGTCGAGAGACTTAAGAATATTGCACTGGACAAGAAAGCATATGTTGAAGAGGCTACTCTTACAAGTTATGTAACTAACTTAGGTGCAGTTATTGATCCGGTTGATTTTATTCCTAAGAGACTTATTGAGAGTGGTGCCAGAAAAGAAAATACAAAGACGCTTATTGTAGGATTTGTTGGAGCCCTTGTGGTTTCTGCACTCCTTGTTCTTATTCCACTTGTTCAGGTTGTTGCTCTTAATGCAGAGATTGGATCTCTTAATAAGAGTATAAAGAAGCTGAGCATTATTAATGATGTTGTTAATGAATATTATTCAGCTAAAGATAAATATAATGATATCGCAGCATTTGCAGCACTTACATCAGACAGCGATGATGCATTACAGGATTTTGTTGATTATCTTGAAAAGAGTATGCCAAGTGATATTACTATTCAGTCTTTCAATGTTGCATCAGGAGCAATTACAGTTAATGGAACAGCGGGAAGCAAGTCTTCAGTAGCTAAGTTCATTCAGGAACTTCAGAAGAATTCTTCAGTACTTAATGTTGATGCCCCTACTATAACAGAGACTAAGGATAATGCAGGTACAATTGAAGTTACATTTTCATTATCATGTACATTTGTTGGAGGAACATCTAATACAACTGATATGAAGTCATCTAATACATCAAACAGTACTAAAAATAGCAGTACTAAGAGTTCAACAACAAAGTAGGAGGGGAGTCAGATGGATAAGTTAAAAGGTATGTTAAAAATCTCTGAAAGAGACAAAAAGTTATTGGTTGTTGTATTAGCAGTGCTTATTATGGCTCTTGCTTATTTCTTTGGATTTCAGAATCTTTCAGACCAGGTAGATACTTTATCTACTAAAAAGACTACTCTTGAGACAACTCAGAGAGACTTAAAAGAAAAGAATAACAACAAACAGAAGTATGTTAATGATACAATGAATTACCTTAAGCAGTATGATAATCTTCTTGACAGATATGCGGCAGGAAGCACACAGCCTAATTCAATTGATTTCTTTAACAAGACAGAGTCTGTAACAGGAACATGGGTAAGAAGCCTTTCTTTATCACCAACAACTGTTCTTTACAAGTTCGGTCAGATTGCTTCAAGTAATGTAAATGGAAAAAGCAATTATACTTCTAATCTTACCGGCTATAAGTCAACTATTAATATTGCTTATGAATCAGATTATAGTCAGTGGAAGAATTTTATTAAATATGTCAATACATATGCTGATAAGAGCACAATTGATGCCTTATCTGCATCTTATAATGAGGCAACAGGTGTTGTTACAGGAACAGCATCTATTTCACTTTATTCAATTGAAGGTGGAAAGCGTGATTATAAGGAACCATCATTTGATGTTAAGACAGGAACAGGAAATATATTCTCAACAGTTACACCAACTGAGTAATAAGAGAATTCAGGGAGAGGGATATGAAATTATATAGAAAGAATAGAAAATTGAATAATTCCGGTTTTTCACTGGTTGAAGTACTGGTAGCGATTGTTATTCTTGCAATCATATCTCTACCGGTACTGAGTACATTTTCTAATGCTGCCAGAATTAACAATAAAGCAAGAAGGACTGAAAATGCTAATACTGCAATTAACAATATTATAGAGGAAGCAAAGAGTATGAGTCTGGACAGGCTTGCTGGTGGCAATGGACAATATACTTATCAGCAGCTTGGTGGGATTGACAGCACAACATATTCTGTGGGTAATAAGAAAGATGCTTCTAATATTCTTTATTATGAGGGTGTAAATAAAGAAAAATTCTATATCAAAGCAGAATTTGATCCATCACCTTATACAACACCTGCTGACAGTACGGTTAAGGATAATCCTAATAATAATATTAATTCTGCAGGAATATCAGTATATGCAGATGTTTCGGCGGACAGTTCACTCGTTTATCGTGATGATAACAGTGATAATCAGGCAGTGGCACATTTTAAATATTATACAGGTGAGCAGGCATTCGACAGGTCTAAGATTACTAAGAGTACATCTATTGATGTTAATGTAACAAGAAATACTTCAGATGCATCTAAGGTTTTATTTGACCAGACGGCAGTTATTACTGTTACATATCATTATGATACAGTGCTTAGTTATCCTGATTATGTTAAGACAACTACACTTACAACTAATACTTTTGAAGCGGAAGAACGTGAGGAAGATGTAAGCGGTACAAAGCAGACTGTTTATTACGTTTCAGGAAAGATTAAGAAGAATATAAAGAATCTGTATGTATTCTATACTCCGTTTGATGATTATATCAGTACTAATAAGAAGGGTACAACAACTACAGATGGTACTATGGAAGTATATGTTAATGATAAGATTAATGTAACATACAAATATCCGGCAGAACTTACCAATGTAAGATATAGTGACCTTAATGTATATCTTCTTGAGCAGGAAAAGATAACGCAGGAAAAGAATGCAGATGGTTCAGTAGCATCAGCACAGAAATACAGAATGTTGGTTGATCATAATAAAGTTAAAGTTACATTTAATACTCAGGTTATGGGTAATCTTGCTGATAAAGCAGGAAACAAGGATACTGCAGCGAGAATTTATTCTAATATTAAAGACTGGAAGTCTGGTTCTTCATCAAAAACAGAAGATTCTATGTACAGACTTACAGTGACAGTATATTATAATGATTCAACTATGTCAGATGATTCAAAGATTGCAACTATGACATCTACTAAGATTAATTAGTCAGTGAAAGAATGGAGACAGTTTATGGGGAAAGTATTATTGAATTTGAAAAGAAAAAGAAATAATTCTGGTTCTACTATTGTAATAGTGCTTATTATGACTTCATTTGTATTGATTCTTTCAACACTGATTACTACAACTACAATGGTCAACCTTAAAATGAAGATGATAGCATCACAGTCTAAAAAGACGTTCTACACATCAGAAGAGGCTGTTGATGAGATATATGCTGCACTTGGAAAAGCTTCAATGGAGTGCTTTAATGCTTCATATGAGGAACAGCTTACCACATTATCAAGTTATAGTAAGGTCGTTTCTGACCAGCATAATAATTTTGCAACTTTGGTTGAGATTGATAATGAAAAAGCAAATGTTGCTTTAAGAGAAAATTATATGCAGAAGCTTATAGGAAAGCTGTTGCCAGATTTTAAGACAACAGATTTTAGGCCTGTATATAATAATAATTATAGCTTTGATGGACACAAGGAGAAGTTTATTGAAATATTGAATTCATATCTGGAGAATTATTCTACAGGTGTTGATAATGATGGTAATGCTACGGGAGAGCCTATTCTTGTGGTGCAGGATGTTAATACTATCCGTATGAGAAATACAAGCGATAAGAATAATGGTACAGGTCTTAATGTGTATGCAATTACATTTACAGATTGTATCGTTAAGTATCTGACACAGAATGGGGATTATTCCTATATTACATTTAATGGAGCAGTTGGGCTTCCTGATATATATGTTAATTTCATGGACGAAGACCTTGTTGGTACAACATTCTTCGGTAATTATGCGTTAGTTGGTAATACTGGTATTAATATTACTGACGGCGGAGCAGCGATAATTAAAGGAAATGCATATGCTGGAAGAGCATCAGGTCTTAATATTAAGGGTTCAACTCTTGATTTTACAGGCAGTTATCTTATCTGTGGAGGTAGTCTTAACCTTAATATTAAGTCAAAAGGAGAGACAGGAGCATTATCTGCGTCACAGCTTAACCTTGGTGGCTCTTCACAGTTATGGTCGGATGAGATTGTACTTGGAAATAATGCCACATTTAATGGAGCTGGTGCAGTCAATGTTAAGGATGACCTTACTATTGAGGGGGATGATTCAAGTGCAGTTCTTAGTGGTTCTTATGAAGGCTTTGGATATGAGCCTAAGGAAAATGCAACTCATTATGACAGTAGTGCGGTAATTATTAATGGAGAAAGAGCGACAATTACATTCAGTTCATCTCTTTCAAAGCTTGTTGTTGCTGGCCGTTCATATATTAAGTTTGAGACATCAGTACCGCTTGCAACAGGTGAATCAATTTCAGTAAATACTAATCAGGAAATATATCTTGTTCCTGCGCAGCTTTTAAAGAGTGGCTCTAAGAATCCATCTAAGAAGAAGACAGCAGGCAACGGAATCAAGTGTGAGACTAAGATAAGTGAGTCAACATTCTTTGGATTTGATTTATTAAGCAAGAATGGTGATGATTATTATGTGACAAGAGATTATGATATAGCTGGTTCTGGTCTTAATACAATTGATTATGATAAGTCAAGAACATATTATTATTTCAGTTTCAAGGATACAGCATCACTTAATACTTATGCTAAGATTATATATGATTATACAGATACTCAGTTTGAGGAATTCCTTAATAATACTTCTTATGCACAGAAATGCAGTGCTGCAGAGAAAAATGATTATATTAAGGAATCTAAGTCTTTAAGAAATGCTATTAAGAAATCTGTAGGTACATATGCCGGACTTAGTGGTTCATCAGTTGTAAGAAGTGAAAGTCTTACAGATGGAGCCAGCCTTGGTATCTTTGCTGATAATTCAAGTTTTGATTTTAATACTGAATATTCAGACAGATCGAATAGATATAATGTGTTTAATAAGATACTTGCGCCTCTTGGGGATTCAGTAACATATACAACAACTCAGCAGGCAGAGGAATATCTTAATAGTATTGCTCATAATAATATTGCTATTGATCTTAGCAAGTACACACCTGATGATGTTTATGACAATATTATTAATAAAGATGGTTTTGCAGAAGTTACTGATGGTAAGGCATTTATCAAACAGGTAGAAGGAAAATGGTTTATAGCTTATGCGTTATCTGAAGTATCTGCATCAAAAGGTATAGAACTTGTTATAGATAGTAATTCGTCTGAATCAAAATCAAATATTCTTAAGATAACTTCGGGCGTTGTTGTCTGCTCTGGTAATGTTCATATTAAGAGTGATTTTGATGGAATTGTTGTTTCTAATGGAATAATTACGATTGATTCAGGAGTGACAGTTTCTAATAACATATTCTCTGATTCACTTTTCAGAACATTTATTGATGACCATGAAGCAGAGCTTACAGATACTAATGGAAAAGGCAAGACAGTCCACTATAAGGATATTTTCAGATTCTGGAATCCGCATGTTGAATCTAAGAAGGATTCATCACTTAGTGTAAGCAATATGACTTATAAGGATATGGTTACATTCAGTCTCTGGAGAAAGTACGAAGATCCTAAGGGAACTAATGTTGAGTCTACAACGGAGGCACCTACTAATCCGTCATAATACGGAATATTATAGAAAGATTATTTAATGGAGATGTGATGATGAGCAGGAGAGGGAACAGACATTTTAAGAAACAATTAAATAATCAGGGATTTTCTTTATTGGAACTTCTTGTAGTAATCGCAATAATCGCAGTTGTTTCACTTCTTGTAACAGTCGGACTTACAGTTCTTAACAAGGGAAATGCCAAGAAAGCTAATAAGAATCTTTATTCAAGTCTTAGTGAGTTAAAGACAAGTACTATGGCTAAGAATGGAAACTGGTACATGGAGATTGGTAAAGATGGAGATTCTTATGTATTTACTACATATAAGGATACAGGAAGTCCATTAGAAACATACAAATGTAGTGCTTCAAGGATTTCTATTGTATATGAAGCTGGGACTTCGTCGTATAATGTTGATGATTATACAATTATGGTTAAGTTCAGCAAAGCAGATGGTTCATGTGACAGTGTGACAGCTACTAAGTCAGGAATGGATCCGGTTGAACTTAAGAATACAGCAACTTCAGGAACATTTAAGGTTACATCATCTGGTGTTGATTATGAATCTAAGCTATGGTATAAGACCGGAAAAGTTACGACATCGAACTAGTTTATTAATATGGAGTGGAGTTATGAAGAAGGATAACAAGGGATTCTCATTAGTGGAGCTGCTTATAGCGATAGCAATATCAAGTATTGTTCTTATGGCACTTGTAATGCTTATTACGCAGGCGGTCAGAAGTTACACGAAGCAGACAGCTTTGGCACAGATACAGAGTGATGCTGATATAAGTCTTAATCAGATGTCAAAGAATATTCTTGAGGCAACAGAGATAAAGATTGAAAAGCTGAATGGGGATGTAACTATATATACTAATAAAGTTGTTGAGAAAAAGAATAGTACTGAGGTAGGTATTGAATGGGGATACTATTATGAAAGTGCAACACAGCAGCTATGGTATATCAATTCAGATAAGTCAGAAATGAGTCTTGTATGTGATAATGTTACATCATTTGATGTAAGAATATCAAAGGATAGTATAGAGCTTGATACAGCAACAATTAAGTCAATTGACAGGAATCCACAGATTGTTATTTCGTTAGGCTTACAGAGGATGAATGAAAAGAGAATTGTTTCAAGAACATTTTCAACAAGAAACCAGCTTAATGATAATATAACACTTGGCAAGTCTGTTACATCGGTTGAAGGCGATAAGGAAGATGTTGTTAATACACTTAAGGTTGGCAACACGTTATCAGCAGCACAGATAATTGATTATTTTACAGATAATTAAGTAAACGGGAGGTAATCTTTATGAAGTCAAAGTTCAAAGAAAATGGTAAAAACAGAATATTGGCAGTGATTGCTTCTGCAGTTATGTTTTGTCTTGTTGTGCTTCTGATAATTGTTACACGAAAGACTGATGTGGTGGCAGATACTTCGGTTATTATTAATGGTAAGGAATATTCACAGGATAATAAGATGAAGATTCTGGAGATTGTTTCTGAAGATTATTATGATGAGTTAGGACCGATTATAGGTAATTCATCTGGTAGTGTCAAGTGGGATGATATTGTAGCAAAGGCTACTGATAAAAAGGTAGCATCTAATAGTGATGTACAGAAGAATATGGATGTGTATCTTCAGTATGTTAATGGTATTCTTTTAAACGGAACTAATTATAATTTATGCCTTGAGTATAAAAGTGGCAACTCATACAATTATTACACTACTTCTAATGATGCAATACAGAAGGTTGGCACTTTAGATGTTGATAATATAAAACTTATTTTCTGTAAAAAAGATGGTAATAGCTATATACCTATGACAACAAAAAACGGTTCTAAGTTAAGAGATGCATTTTCTTTCTTTGTATTTGGTGACAAAGGAATGGAAGGATTTGTTGATCTTGTAATCAAGAAACCGTCAGAAGTTACAATTAAGGATATAGATGATGCAACTATTGTATATTTTTCATGTAAAATTCACAATGCGGGAATATTATCTGCGTATAATTATCTGAATGGAACTAATGTATCTTCTACAGAGAAAAAATGGACATTGGGAGACAATGACTTATCAGCGGAAACAGCACTTTACCTGTATATGGTGAATGCTACTAAAGGAAAAGCCATAATGTATAATTCTGCCGATAAAGGTCTTGGAAGTGATAATAAGTATTCTAATATTGCAAGAATATGTCTTACTATGTCTGGTATTGACAGAGATCAGTTTGTTACAGATTTTGCCCATACCAAAGAAGGCATAAGCGGAGGTGTTACAGGTAAATATTATAGTGGAAATGTAGGATATATTAATATTGATGACGAAAATGGCAACAAGGTAATTAATTATTACCTTGAATCTGGAGAAAAAAGAAGCTTTGAAGATGCCAAGGGCTCAGGACCTTTTGCTTACTGGAGAAGTTATCAGATGATTTTTAATCCGGAAAATTTTGAAAACAATAAATCAGATTGGGTTACTACATTTCCAATATATAATGCAACGGAAACAAATAGACAGAAGTATGTTGATAAGTACGTATGGGAATTCAATTCAGATAATTCTATTACATCAGAGCTTATGTCAAGTAATGTGTATCCTGATAAAGCTGCTGAAAGTGATATTAAGTATGGTACAACTTATGAAGAAGCAAAGCAATTTACTAAGGATAATAAAACTGTATCAGCTGACCTTACAGGCTCCAAGATAATTCAGTACATCATTGGCGCATATAAGAGAACACCTAGTGAATCTGTCAATGTACTTGAAATTGAACCTATTGGTGTATATGGCTATAATAATGATGGCGGTAAGGATATTATTAAGACATGGTATGGCTTGCCAAAGACATCAAGTGTAACGGTTAATGTTACAAGTATGTCAATAAATGCATTTGCAGGACTTAATGAAGATATTCTTTCAAAGTATGATCTTGTTATTATTGGTGATAGAGGTTCTGCGCAGACAGTTGGCAAAGTATTTGGTTCTCATATGTATAATACTGACAGAACATTTACAGAATCATCAAAGACATATAATCTGAATGCTAATGACCTGACTGAGAAAGCGTTTAATAAACTTTTTGAATTTGCACAGAAGGGTATGCCGATAGCACTTGATAAGAATGTATATTATGGCAATAAGTCAGTTGTAGACAGTAACACTAACATGTATAAGATGAGAAAATCTAATCTTGCAATGCAGCTTACAAAGACAGGATCATCTAATATTGTATGGGTAGATAATGATGAGGTATCAGATACATTAAATTATATCTATAAACCGACAAGCAACATTTCACCTAATATGAAAGAGTATGATGGAACTGAGGCAAGTGTTAATGAAAGAGATTTTGACAAGAGCCTGTTAGTTACATTTTCAGGAAATGTAACTGTTCCGGTAAGGGATGGCTCATATAAAGTTAAGATATACATTGACAGAAACTGTGACAGTATGTTTTCAGAAGATCATACAACAGATGATACTGAGTTATTCTATTGTGAAAGTGATGGTACGGGGATACAGTGGACTAATGGAGGTTTTAGTACAACATTGTCTCTGCCAAGTGGACTTACCGGTTATGTTGGCTGGAAGGTTGAGATAACTGATACAGATACAGGATTAAGAACTTATACTTCTGGTGCATTTGCATTGAAGAATAAGGAGAGAACAATAAATGTTTTACAGATTAAGAGTAATTCACAGGAGTCACATCTTAATCTTGCTCCTGGAAGCAAGTTTGATGAAAAATTCAAGTCAGAAGCTGGGATTACAGGGTTTAATCTGAAGGTTAAAGAAATGACCAAAACAGTTTTTTCAGAAGAATTAAAGAAGAATCCTAAGCTTCTTGATGATTATTCTATGATTGTTATGGGATTTGCTGATAACTATGGTAATGATAATGATTTATCTGCCGATGCAATTGATGCTATAAAAACTTATATTGATGATGGAAAATCTGTACTGATGACACATGACTGTATGTCTTATAGGGAGAATGGTACAGGCAAAAAAGCAGCTGGTTCATATGAGAAACTTAATTATGCTACCCAGCAGTTGAAACCTTTGATTGGAATGAAGGGTGGATATAGTTTAACAGATACTCTTATATATAAATTATCGGGTGTAGGACCATTTACTGGTTCAGGTAATACAACAAATACCAGAATGACAAGCAGCCTTTCAAAGCTGAATACTGGTGAAGTTACATCTTATCCTTATGGAATTGATTCATCAATAAGTGTTGCTCCAACGCATGCACAGTATTTTGCTCTTAATCTTGAAACACAGGTTAATGGTTCAGATCCTATTGTATGGTATACTCTTGATAATGGGGATAAGAATTATTTTTCATTATCAGGTCAGGATGCTGTTAATAATTACTATATATATTCTGCTGGTAATGTTACATATACTAGTGCAGGTCATTCTGATATGGATAAAGAAGGCACTGATGCAGAGATGGAACTTTTTGTTAATACATTTGTAAGAGCTATTCTTGCTGGTAACAGTGCACCACAGGTTTCATATACGGATGCTGTTTATGATGACACACAGAAGGCATATAGCAGTTATATTAAGTATAACTACACAAAGTTCGCTGACAGAAAGCTGAATTTTAGTTTTAAGATAACAGATGCGGATCTTATTGATGGAAGAGGTATCATTAAAGAAGCGTTTATGTATGTTTATAATGAAGAAAAAAGAGGGGACACTGACATAAAAGATGGTAAGTTTGATTCATCTAAAGATAAGCGTCTCGGATATATCAGTATAGATGGTTCTGGAAATGTTTCACTTACGTCGATGCCTGTATCGTCAGGTTCATCTAAGGTTAAATCTGGTGTGGAATATACGGTTGATAATTTCTGGAGTCTGTCAGGGGCAGATGATGCATCATTGAGACAGAAGCTTTCGGATGGAACTCTTAAGATAGGTATTCAGGCAACTGATGGTCACAATGGAGTTGGTTATGCAATACTTAATCTTCAGGTAAAAGATTTGTTTAATATGGATTAATTTAATATCAGTATGGATTAAACTCCGGTGGATGAACTCTCATATAGAGAGGCTCTGCCGGAGTTTTTTGTTAGGAATCATACAGGAGAGATATTCTATATAAAATATAATGATATGTATATTGACATTGATTATATATAATGATAATATATTAATACATTATATACGCAGTGCGTATTATAATAAGCATTATGCGTTTATAGGAGATATATGGGGAAGAGTGTAGACAGGAAACAGGTAGATGAGATTATGAATGATACAATAAGTAAGGATTTCTGGCGAAATAATGAGCATTTTGCAGACCTTTTTAGTGCAGTGCTTTTTGGAGGGGAACAGGTTGTTAAGTCGGATAATCTTGAGGAGATGGATACTGATGTGTCTGGTGTTATGCAACAATAGAAGATATAATATTTATGATAAGATATGGAATATCAAAGAAGGATTTATTAAAGAAGTATTCAGAAAAAGATTACAACGAAGCACTTTCTAAGATGGCTGCGAAGTAAAGATGAACCAACCAGATTATCAATATAACACATGAGGTCTGGTTGGGATTTTTATACAATGAATATATATTGATAATTGTTTTGAGATACTATAATCATAATAGCTGAACAAATATATATTTAAGTATTGATAGTGAAAGGAGACGGTATTTATTGTACAGTAGTGTATTGAGTGGGGTATTATATGGATTGAAGGCAGAGATTGTACGGGTTGAGGTTGATGTTGGCAATGGTATTCCAAGTTTTGAGATGAGTGGTTTTCTTAGCAATGAGGTTAAAGAAGCGAGAGAAAGAGTAAGGGTTGCTATCCGTAATTCTGGGTATGAGCTTCCTCCACAGCGCATTGTGGTAAATATATCTCCTGCAGATATCAGAAAATGTGGCACAGGTTTTGATTTGCCAATAGCACTGGCTATATTATCAGCAAATGGTTACATAGATGAAGTTAATGTTGATAATATGATTATACTTGGTGAGTTGAGCCTTGATGGAAGCATTAATGGTGTAAGCGGGGTATTGCCATGTGTATGTGAAGCAAAGAAATCCGGAATAAGTAAGGCACTTATACCAGTGTCTAATTATAATGAAGGCAGAATTGTGGAGAAAGTGAATATCATTCCGACTAACAGTCTGAAAATGGCGGTGCAATATATCAATAATGGTATAATTGAGAACCAGAGACAGGATAATCCAGAACAATGCCGTACAACAGATAAACAAGAAATTAATTATGCAGATATATGTGGACAGGAGGCTGCAAAGAGGGCGACTATGATTGCTGTTGCCGGGATGCATAATATCATGTATATCGGGCCGCCGGGAAGCGGAAAAACTATGATGGCAAAGCGTATTCCATCTATCATGCCTGATATGACATTTGATGAAAAATTAGCTGTTACCAATATATATAGTGTTGCAGGACAATTAGGAGAGTATGGCGGGCTGGTTGAAGACAGACCATTCAGGGCACCATATCACAATGTAACTAAGAGTTCATTCTTTGGTGGAGGCATGTTTCCAAGACCAGGAGAGATAACTCTTGCGGGTAAAGGTGTATTATTTCTTGATGAGATGACGGAGTTTAAGCCAGAAATATTAGAAGGCTTAAGGCAGCCTCTTGAAGATAAGGATATAACAATTGTCAGAATGGGCAGGACATATACATATCCGGCAGATTTTATGCTTGTTGGAGCGATGAACCCGTGCAAATGCGGTTATTATCCGGATAGGAGCAGATGCAATTGCTCAGAACAGGATATTAAAAGATATATTGGGAAAATAAGTATGCCACTATGGGATAGATTTGATATGTGTATCAAGACAGATGAAATAGGATACGAACAGATAAGGTGCAGCAGTGATAATGGTAATGTGCCAGATTCAGAAAGCATGAAACAAGCTGTAATGCGTGCAAGACTTGCCCAGCTTAAGCGGTTTAATGGGATGAATATAAAGTATAATTCACAGATGAGTACAGGAGATATGAAGAGATTTTGCAGACTTGGAGAAGAGGAAGAAAAATTAATAAAAAGGATATTTGCAAAGAAGCGTCTGACTGCAAGAGGATATTCAAAGATATTGAAGACTGCAAGAACCATCGCAGATATAGATGGTAATGTTAATATAACAACAGCTAACATAAGCGAGGCGTTCTATTATCGTGGAATACCAGAGGTGACAATACATTAAAGAAGCAATACACTAGGCAGGAGGTTTATCTTGAAAGATGATTATTATTGGTTCTGGATTAATAATATTACAGGAATAGCTAACATTAAGCTGAGATATTTATTTAAGGTATTCGATACACCAGAGGATATATATAAAGCATCAGATAAGATGTTTGAAGGTGTCATGGGAATAAAACCTGATGATATATATTCTATAAAGGAATCTAGAAAAAGTGAGTATATATATAGGGAATATTCTGAACTGGATAAGAAGAATATTAAATTCACATATCCGGGTAAATATAATTATCCTGAAAGATTGATGAATATATACGATTATCCTTATATAATTTATTATAAAGGAAGTCTGCCACAGTCGGACGTTCCGTCAGTAGCAATTGTCGGGGCAAGGAACTGTACAGAATATGGGAGGTCAGTAGCAGGAAGATTTGCAGAAGATTTTGCAGACATGGGAATTCAGGTTATAAGTGGAATGGCACTTGGGATAGATGCGGCGGCACAGAAAGGTGCTGTTAGAAAAGGCGGTTATAGTATGGCTGTTCTTGGATGTGGGGTTGATATATGTTATCCCAGAACTAATATCGAATTATACACACAACTTGAGAGCAATGGTGGGATTATTTCAGAATATTCACCGGGGACACCGCCTAAAGCAGGTCTGTTTCCTATGAGAAACAGAATTATTAGTGCAATGTCAGATGCTCTTATTGTGGTGGAGGCAAAGCAAAAGAGCGGCTCACTCATAACGGCAGATCAGGCACTTGATCAGAACCGTGATGTTTATGTCGTTCCGGGTAGAATTGGGGATACTCTGTCAGAGGGGTGCCTTAAACTTTTGAAAGAAGGAGCACAGCTGATTACATCACCTAAGGATATATGTGCAACGGAATCTATTAACAGATATATTAATTGTAGCAAAAAAGATGACAATTGTATGAATAGTTTGAATAATAATGGTATATTTGAAGAAAAATTTAAAAAATCAGGACTTGCAAGCCCTAAGAATATGGTGTATAGTCAAATCAATTTGTTTCCAGTAAGTCTGGAGATGATAGTTAATAATTCTGGATTGAATCTTGTAGAGGCGGAGGGGATTCTGCTTGAATTAGAGTTAGATGGACTTATAGAAGAGGTTTCTAAGAATTATTATATAAGGAAGCATATTTGATATGGAGGGCTATTAATGCATAAGTATTTGGTTATAGTGGAGTCACCTGCCAAGGTAAAGACTATCAGTAAATTCCTTGGGGCAAACTACAAGGTAATGGCATCACAGGGACATGTAAGAGATCTTCCTAAAAGCCAGATGGGTGTAGATGTTGAACATGATTATGAACCTAAGTATATAACAATCAGAGGGAAAGGAGATATTCTTGCTGCTTTAAGAAAAGAAGCGAAGAAAGCAGATAAAGTATATCTTGCAACCGATCCCGACCGCGAGGGAGAGGCTATTTCATGGCATCTGGCAGCGGCACTTAAGTTAGAAGACAAGGATATATACAGAATAACATTTAATGAGATTACCAAGAATGCTGTTAAGGCATCGCTTAAGGAAGCAAGAAAGATTGATATGAATCTTGTAGATGCACAGCAGGCAAGAAGAGTTCTTGACAGAGTGGTTGGGTATGGAATCAGTCCACTTTTATGGGCTAAGATTAAGAGAGGACTTAGCGCCGGAAGAGTACAGTCAGTTGCATTAAGAATGATATGTGACAGAGAGAATGAGATTGATGCATTTATTCCAGAAGAATACTGGACTATGGAGGCTTCTCTTAATATAAAGGGAGAAAAGAAACCACTTGTTGCAAAGTTTTATGGGGACAGAAACGGAAAAATTGATATTAAGAATGCAGCACAGATGCAGAAGATTCTTGATGAAGTCAAAAACTCTGGTTTCAGTATAGAAAGTGTTAAGAAAAGTGAGAAGATTAAGAAATCTCCACTTCCGTTTACTACAAGTACACTCCAGCAGGAAGCTGCCAAGACACTTAATATGTCTACAAAGAGAACTATGAACATAGCACAGCAGCTTTATGAAGGTGTTGATATTAAGGGCAGAGGAACAGTAGGTCTTATAACATATTTAAGAACAGATTCTACAAGAGTTGCAGATGAGGCAAAAGTCGCTTCAAAAGATTATATCAGTGAGAATTATGGGGAAAAGTATCTTCCACAAAGTTCTAATGCCAAGAAGGATGACAAGAAGATTCAGGATGCACATGAAGCAATCAGACCAACTGATCTTTCTTTGTCACCGGCATTAGTTAAGGAATCATTGCAGAGAGACCAGTTCAGGCTTTATCAGCTTATATGGAAGAGATTTGTTGCGAGTCAGATGGCACCTGCACAGTATGAGACAACTTCTGTAAGAATAGGAGCTGGTGAATATATATTTACAGTATCAGCATCAAAGATTGTTTTTGATGGATTTATGTCTGTATACAAGACTGATGATGATAATGAAGAAACTAATGCACTTGCTAAAGGACTTGACGAGAATTCAGTCCTTACACTTGATGATGTGAATGGTACACAGCATTTTACACAGCCACCTGCACATTTTACAGAGGCATCACTTGTAAAAGCACTCGAAGAACAGGGAATAGGACGTCCAAGTACTTATGCTCCTACAATATCAACAATAATTGCAAGACATTATGTAATTAAAGAAAATAAAAATCTTTATATATCAGAGCTTGGCAATGCTGTTAATAATATTATGATGACAGCTTTTCCTACTATTGTTGATGTTAAGTTTACAGCTAATATGGAGTCTCTTCTTGATGGTGTTGCTGAGGGAACCGTGGAATGGAAGGAAATTATAAGAAACTTCTATCCGGATCTTAAAGTTGCGATTGATGAGGCAGAAAAAGAACTTGAACATGTAGAATTAGTAGATGAAGTATCAGATGTACCATGTGATAAATGTGGAAGAATGATGGTATATAAATATGGAAAATATGGAAAATTCTTAGCATGCCCAGGATATCCAGAATGTAAAAATACAAAACCAATTGTAGAAACAATAGATGTACCTTGCCCAAAATGTGGAGCAGTAGTACAAGTTAGAAAAACAAAAAGGGGAAAAAAATATTTCATTTGCGAAAATAATCCACAATCTTGTGATTACATTTCATGGAACAAACCACAACCAGGAGAAAAATGGAATCCAGAAGATGCTGAAAAAGTAAAAGATGAAACAACTGTAAAGAAAACAACTACAAAGAAAGCAAAAAAAGCAGCAAAAACAAAAAAATAAAAAATAAAAAAGGCAAATTATAAAAACTTTAATAATTTGCTTTTTTACCTACATAGGTCAAATAAAATTCAAAAACTATTGACAATAATTATAATTTTTGGTATTATATTAATTGCTTTTGAATATAATGTATTAAAGCAAATGCGGGAATAGCTCAGTTGATAGAGCGCTGCCTTGCCAAGGCAGAGGTCGCGGGTTTGAGCCCCGTTTCCCGCTCCACCAAATTTATTTGGCGCCTTAGCCAAGCGGTAAGGCACGAGTCTGCAAAACTCTGATGATCGGTCCGACTCCGATAGGCGCCTCCAAAATAAACCGAGAAAAGGTTGAAATATCAATCTTTTCTCGGTTTTTATTTGATTTTATTCTAAAAAATATATTAAATTATTTGTCAATAAAATTATTTTTCAAAAAAAGTATAACCTCATAAAAAATGGAAAAAATATAAAAAATACATATGAGGAGGTACAAATGGAAGCAAGTAACTTAAAAAATATGGTAGTACTAAAAAATCTACCATCAAACATAGTAGATGAAGCAATAATAATACTAAAAAACAGCAAAAAGATAAAAAAATTAGAAAAAGTAGAAAATAACAAAACAACAAATAAAAAAGAAAAACAAACCACACAAAAAGACTATATACTAAAAGAAGCAGAAATGTTAGTAAATAGCTATGTATCTAAAATAGAAAACAAAGAAGATAAAAAATTTGCAGATAATAAAATGCAACAGAAATATAAAAAAATAAAAAAATATTCAATAATCACAACAATAATAGGAGCAATAGAATTTATATTATTATTAACCTTGTAGCAAAAAGCTATCTAAAGTTTTAATACTTAGATAGCTTTTTCTAGTTATCATTAAGAGGAATAAAACACAAAATGAATACATATAGATTAAAAAGAAAATACGAAAGAGGTGTAAATAAATGGAAAGAACAATGACTGTCGAAGAAAAAATAAGAAGAGCAGAAGAAATATATGCAAGAAGACAAGCTGGTAGCTCAATAAAAACAGCTACAGTTAATATAAATACAAACAAAAAAAAAGACTTGAAATTACTCAAAAAAATGATAATACAAATAATAATAAGTCTTTTAATATACTTTACAATATATATAATTCAAAACAACAATTACATATTTTCTCAAGACTTTATAAATAAAGCAAAAGAAATATTATCATATGATATAAATTTTCAAGCTACATATGAAAATCTAAAACAATACATAACAAACTTTAATAATAAAAATCAAGATAACTCAGCAATTGGTGGAGCAAATGAAACAATAGAAACAAATGATAAATTAATACAGAACCAAGAACAAACGGAAGAAAATCAACAAGTAGATAAACCAACAGAATCAACAAATGAACAGCAAACTTCAAATAATGAACAAGAACTTTCAGAAGAAGAACAACAAATTAATAAAATAAAAGCAACAACAACATTTATAAAACCAATAGAGGGAACAATAAGTTCGAAATATGGTCAAAGAGAACCAACAACAGCAACAGTGCCAAAAAATCATACAGGAGTAGATATTGCAGCAAATATGGGAACAAAAATAAAATCAGCAACAAGCGGAGAAGTAGTATTAGCATCAGAAGAAGGAGATTACGGAAAACATTTAAAAATACAAATAGGAGAAGTTAGTATTATATATGCACACTGCAATAATTTGTATGTAAAACAAGGGGACAAGATAGAACAAGGACAAGAAATAGCTGAAGTCGGTTCAACAGGAAATTCTACCGGACCACACTTACATTTTGAAATAAGATTATCAGAGAAAACTATAGATCCACAAAAAATATTAGACTTATAAAAGGGAGGTTAAGAATGAGATTTAGAATAGACCTCAAAATATTCTTATTTTTAATATTATTTTATTTAACAAAACAAATTGAAATATATGCTATGATTATGGTATTCGCATTAATACATGAATTAGGACATTTATTGGCAGGAATAATATTAAAAATGAAACCAGAGAAACTAGAAATAATGCCATTTGGAGTATCAATAGCATTTAAAATAGAACCAAAAGACTATAATAAAAAAATAAAAAAAGGTAACAAATTAGATATAAAAAAGATTATAGTAGCAAGTGCCGGTCCACTTACAAATTTAATAATAATTATAATAACATATAATCTAAAAATAGATATGATAAAAGCAATAATGGTTATATATACCAATTTCCTAATTATGTTATTTAATTTACTTCCAATATATCCATTAGATGGTGGAAGAATATTAAGTGGAATATTACATATAATTGTTGGAAAACAAAAAGCAGATGATGCGATTAACAATATTTCTATAATATCAACTATTGTAATAACTGCAATAGCTAGTGTGTTAATATTGTACTTAAAAAACATTGCAGTTTTTTTAATTGTAATGTATCTTTGGTATTTGGTATTAAAAGAGAATAATAGATATTTAAGAAGAAAAAAATATATAATGAAAATACTTGAAAATAAAACAAATAAATAGTAAACTAATAGTAACAAATAGAGAGGAGCACGCAAAAGATGAAAGATAAATTAAAACAAGAAAAAGGTATTACAATGATGGCTTTAGTAGTCACAATTATAATATTATTAATATTAACAAGTGTTTTAGTATTCAATACAAAAGATAGTGTATATATAAAAAGACTTAATAATTTATATAGTGACATCGAATTACTAAGAGCAAAAACAGATGAATATTATAATGAATATGGACAAATTCCAGCAAAAATAAAATATGAAAATAAAATACAACTAGAAAAACTAAAAAATGTACGAAGCACTAAAAATGATACTGGAAATTTTTATGTTATTGACTTAGAAGCTATGGAAGGAATAACATTAAACTATGGTAAAGATTATGAAACTGTAAAAGATAATTCAGCAAATGCAAAAAACTATACAGATTTATATATAATAAATGAAAATAGTCATAATATATTTTTAGTAAGAGGGATTGAAATAAAAGAAAAAGATACAGTAAAAACATATTATACAGATTATACTGAACCAGATGAAACAACTGTTGATATACGATATATAGATGGAATATTAATTCCAGATGGTTATTATTATATTGGGAAAACAAAAGATAGCAGTGGAAATGAAACAATAGTAATTTCAAACAATAAAGAAGAAAATGTGAACTTAAACAAAACAAATCAATTTACTTGGACAAAACAAATATCACAAATAACAGAAGTTCCATCAAGTGTAACTTTAGAAAATAATCAAGAAGATTACCAATTTATAGCAAGTGTAAATAATTTCAAAGGGTATTTTAAAAACACGGAAGGTAAAGTTAGATATGTAGTGGTAAATGAAGAACAATGGTCAGAAGCATATACCAAAGACACAGAATACAAAGATAAAAACGGAGATACAGTCACAATTCCAGAAGGATTTAAAATTAGTATGGCAGACACCATGAATACTGTAAAAAAAGGTTTAGTCGTAAAAGATGAAAATGATAATGAGTGGGTATGGATTGAAGTACCAGAAGATGTTTTTACAACAGCTAATAATGATACAGATTATGAGAAAATAAAAAGTGATTTAGTAACATATGCTCAAGATTATAGAGGAGGTTCAAGCACACAAGGTTATGAATGGAAAGATGAATATTATGAAGGATGCGGAATAGAAGCCACATCCGAAAAAACAGCAGAACAAGTATGGGATGAAATGTATAAAAAAATGTTATCAAGTATATATAGTAATAATGGATTTTGGATATCTAGATATGAAGCTGGAATTGATGGAAGTGATAGAGATATAAGCTTAGCATTAAAGGAGAATACAACTATATCATCACCTTCAACAAAAGCAGTAAGTAAAAAAGATATGATACCATATAATTTTGTTAACTGCAGTCAAGCACAAAAATTAGCAAGCAAGATGTCTACAAGTTCTAATAAAACTAGTAGTTTATTATTTGGAATACAATGGGATTTAGCATGCAAGTTTTTAGAAGAAAATTCTAACCTTGATCAGATTGATATAAAAACTGATAGTTATAAATGGGGAAATTATGCTAATACGGAATTTAAAATTACAAGTACAAATGCCAAACAATATATATCATCTTGGCAGACAATTGAAAATTTTAAAAAAGAAAAAATGAGCTTACTTTCAACAGGTGCATCTGAGTACACAAGAATATTAAATATATATGACTTTGCGGGAAATGAATGGGAATGGACATTAGCACATGCAACCATAGAAGCACCAAATAGTGATAGGGGAGGAAGTTATAGAAATAATAGTGAAGATTGTCCTGTTTCTCACTTTAGCCATTATAACAAAGGGTGTATAGAAATAGGATTTAGAGTTACTTTTTATTAAAAAAATGTCAAAAGGGACGCCCTTTTTTGACATTTTTTATATTTGCACAAAAAATATTTACAAATATTGTAAATATAAAAAATATAAAATTTGTAACCATTTTGTAACAATTTAGAAATATTTCTGTCATTTTATTGGACAAAGACATTGACTTTTTAAGCGATTCGTTGTATCATATAACAAGTAAAAATGAGTGTTTTTAAAATCCTAAGGAGGAAAATTATGGGAGAAGTAATAGTTATAACATCAGGAAAAGGTGGAGTAGGAAAAACAACAACAACAGCAAATTTAGGAGCAAGTTTAGCTGTAGAAGGAAAAAAAGTATGTTTAATAGATACAGACATTGGACTAAGAAACTTAGACGTAGTAATGGGACTAGAAAACAGAATAGTATATGACATAGTAGATGTTGTTGAAGAAAAATGTAAATTAAGACAAGCATTAATAAAAGATAAAAGATTTAAAGAATTATACCTACTACCAGCTGCCCAAACAAGAGATAAAAGTGCAGTAAATGAAGAACAAATGATACGATTAACAAATGAATTAAAAGAAAAATTTGACTATATACTTATAGACTGCCCAGCAGGAATAGAACAAGGATTTAAAAATGCTATTGCAGGAGCAAACAGAGCAATAGTAGTATCAACAGCAGAAATATCATCAATAAGAGATGCTGACAGAATAATAGGATTACTAGAATCATCAGAAATAAAAAACCCAGAATTAGTAATTAACAGAATAAGACCTAATATGGTAAGAAGAGGAGAAATGATGGATGTAGATGACATCGTAGACTTATTATCAATAGATTTAATAGGTGTTGTTCCAGATGATGAATACATAATAACACAAACAAATAAAGGTGAACCAGTAATACAAAATAAAAAAGCACCATCAGGAAAAGCATATATGGAAATAGCAAAAAGAGTATTAGGAGAAAAAATAGAAGTAACAATTCCTGGTAGAGAAAAAGGATTTTGGGCAAAAATAAAAAAATTATTTAGAAAATAAAAAATAAAAAGAAACACAGTGGAGGGGTAGGAAAAATGTTTGAAAACGTAATTAACTTTTTTAAGAATTTAGGCAAAAAAGAAGATAAAAAACAAACACAATCAGAAAGTTCAAAAGATGCAGCAAAAGAAAGACTACATTTAGTTTTAATGCAAGATAGAGCAAATGTATCAGCAGATTTCTTAGAACTTATGAAACAAGAAATAATAGATGTAATAAAAAAATACATAGAAGTTGATGAAAAGGAAATAGATGTAAGATTAACAAATAAAGAAAATGAAGACGGAACAAATGGAGCACCAGCTTTATATGCAAACATTCCTATTCTTAACATAAAAAATGATGCAAGAAAAATTGACAAAAAAGATATTGAAAAAAATAAAGTGGAAAAACAAGAAGAAAAAGCAAAAAAACAAGAAAAAGAGAATGAAAAAGAAACTATAGAAAATAATATAATTATAGAAGAAGCAGATGAAGGCACAGAAAAACAAACTGATGAGGTTGAAAAAATAGAAGAAGATAAAAAAGAAGAAAATGAAACTCAAGAAAATTCACAAGAAGTTATACAAGATAACGAAAATGAACAAAAAGAAGAAGTTAAATCAGAAAATTAATTAAGAAAAAGAGTGGTTTAATGAGAAAAAGAGAATTAAAAAATATGGAATGGGGTCTAGTAATAGTAGCCATAATATTGACAATAATAGGGTTAGTAGCCCTATTTTCAGCTACACAAGAGACCGAGTATGATGAATTTAAAAAACAAATTATATGGTTCGTGGTAAGTTTAATCGCAATGATACTTACAATGCTAATAAACTACGAAACATTAGTAAAAATATCCCCAGTATTATATGGAATATTTTTAATACTTCTAGTAGCAGTAATGTTTACAACACCAGTAAACGGAGCAACTAGCTGGTTTAACATTGGAGGATTTTCTTTTCAACCATCAGAATTTGCTAAAGTAGCAGTAATATTATTTTTAACATTTATAATATCAAAAATTCAAGAAAGATATAAAGATGAAATAAACAAACCTGTTAAGCTATTAATAATATTTATAGCATTAGCAATACCATTATTATTAATAATAAAACAACCTGACTATGGAACCGCAATGGCATTCTGCATAGCAACAGGGATGATGCTATTTACAGCAGGAATTGATAAAAAATATATAATTGTAGCAATAATTGTAGTAGCAATATCAATACCAATATTATATAATTTCATATTGCCAGAACATGCTAAAAAAAGAATAGATATATTTTTAAATCCAGAATCAGACCCTAGAGGAAGCGGTTACAACATAATTCAATCAAAATTAGCAATAGGAGCTGGAGGTCTTACAGGAATGGGACTATTAAAAGGAAACCAAACACAACTTGGTTACCTATACCCAAAAACAACAGACTTTATATACTCAGTAATAGGCGAAGAAATGGGATTTATAATTGCAGGAACAATAATTGTACTATACGTATTTTTAATAACCAAAGCACTGTATGTAGCCAAAACAGCCAAAGACACAAACGGCTCACTAATAGCATCGGGAATAGCCGGAATATTTATGTTCCATATGGCAGAAAATGTAGGAATGGTAATGGGCTTATTACCAATAACAGGAGTACCATTACTATTTGTAAGTTATGGAGGAAGCTCACTAATAACAAGTTATATATTAATAGGAATATTACTAAACATAAGTAGTAAAAGACAAAAAACAATATTTGTAAAATAGGAAAAATTCCTAGGAGGAACAATGTATTTAAAAAAACTAAAAATAAAAGATTTAGAATTAGAAAATAATTTAATATTAGCTCCAATGGCAGGTGTAACAGCCCTGCCATTTCGTAAAATTTGCAAAGAATTTGGACCAGGATTAGTATGCACAGAAATGGTAAGTAGTAAAGCTATTTATCATGATGACACAAAAACAAAATTATTAATGAATACAGACGGAGAAAAAAGACCAATAAGTATGCAAATATTTGGAAGTGACGAAGAAACAATGAGCTATGCCTCAAAATATGTTAGTAAAATAGCAGACATTGTTGATATCAATATGGGATGTCCTGCACCAAAAGTTGTAAAAAATGGAGATGGAAGTAAATTATTATTAGACATAAAAAAAGCAGAAAAAGTTATAAAAGCAGTAGTAAAAAATTCAACTAAACCAGTCACTCTAAAAATAAGAAAGGGCTGGGATTGTAACAATATAGTAGCAATAGAATTTGCACAAATGGCAGAAAAAGCAGGAGTATCAGCAATTACAATACATGGAAGAACAAGAACTGAAATGTATTCTGGAAAAGTAGATTTAGACATAATAAAAAAAGTAAAAGAAAGTGTAAAAATCCCAGTAATAGGAAATGGAGATATAGTAGATGAAGAATCAGCACTAAAAATGTTTGAATATACAGGTGTTGATGGAATAATGATAGGAAGAGGAACATTTGGAAATCCTTGGATTTTTGAAAGAATAAAATATTATTTAGAAACAGGAGAAAAATTACCACTAGTAACAAATGAAGAAAAGTTACGAGTTATAAAGAAACAAATACAATTAGAATTAGATAATAAGCCAGAAGTAACAGCAATTAGAGAAATGAGAAAACACATAGCATGGTATACAAAAAACATGCCAAATTCTAGTGAATTTAGATGTGAGATTAACAAAATTGAAGATAAAGAACAGTTAATGGAAATAGTTGAAGATTATTTTTTAAAAGTAAATAGAGTATAGCCGAAATGACTATACTTTATTTTAAATTAAAAATAAAAAACAGAAGTGGGAATAAATTTTAAAAAATTAATTAACAGATTAATATTAATAAAATGAGAATAAAAGATTATTATAAAAATAATCTGACTAATGAGCCAACTTTTACATATTATGATTATTTAAAATATAAACACTTAGTAATGCAATAGTATTATATTATGTCAAAAGCTCTATTAATGGAAAGAACAAAAGATAATGAACAAATAGCGGATTATATAGAAAAAATAAGATAAAAATAATATTATAAAAGATAATAAACAGATAAAAATAACTAGAGTATAATAAAAATATACTCTAATTATTTTTAATTAGCAGAAGTTGGTGATATGGTATTGCCATTATTAGAATCTGTGGTTTTAGTATAATTTATAGTTACATAGGCACATAGGGTACTTCTATTAGTTCCTACTTCTATTGAAAACTTTGCATTTGTCAAATTAAATAAAGATATATGAGCTGAATTATCAGTTAACCTAACATATGTAAATGGTGCTACAGGAGTTCCATCTAAATTTTTCCATTTTATAAAAGATTTTGAAGTATTAAACCAAATTTCATCTACATTACTTATCTTATGGTTATAATCTTTCATTCCAGCTTTATTAGATAACGAATTTATATAAATAGTTTTTTCATATATAGGTTTACCATTAAAATAATATTCACCTATAAAATGTTCTTCACCAGACATAGTGTTTTGGCTATTGGGTTGTTGTTGTGCCGAATTATTTTCTCTTGTAGAGCTATCTACAATTTCATTTATTTTATTTTCATAACTTCCTAATATTATATTTTCTTCTTCTTGTGAATTTTCTGTTGTTCTTTTTGATTGGTTTGCCTTTTCAAATAATCCAGTTTGAGTTAATCCTTGTATGCTTATTCCTGCTAAAATTAACAAGATTATTATTGTTACTATGAGTGCTACTAAAGTTATGCCTACTTCATTTTTCATTTGTTTTTTCCTCCTTTTATTAAGCTAGAAACTTAATATAATGTAAATATTAAAAATAAGTTGAAGTATTAACATTTCTATTTTTAAAATCATATAATATTTAATAATTTAGCTATTGATTTTTTGTTTTAGTTATGTTATATTTTCAGTATAATAAATTAATTAAGTTTCTAGATTAATTAACATATTCAACACTTCAATATTGATGTGTTATTTTTTTGTCCTTTTTTAGTTAAGTTTCTAGATTAATAAAAGGAGGAAAAAATATCGTGAAAAAACAAAGGAAAAATGAAATAGGAATAACTTTAGTGGCACTCATAGTAACAATAATAATCTTATTAGTTTTAGCAGGAATATCAATAACCATATTAAATCATACAGGGTTATTAAAAAATGTAAAGCAAGCAAAAGATACAACAGAAAATGCACAAAAAGAAGAAAATGAAACATTATCAAAATATAATAATAAGATTGATGAAATAGTAAGTAGTGCAACAAGAGATGATAATAGTGGAAAGGGAAAGATACTATGGAAAAATAATGATATTACACAAGAATTTCCAGCACAAACAATAACAATAAATGATAGTTTAAATAATTATGACTATATAAAAATATTTTACAAAACTAACAATGTATCAAATGTTAGTAATCCTACAGTTGATAATAAAACATTTTCAACAGAGTGCTTAGTCATTAATAATGGAATAGATACAACATTGGCAACAAGTTGGTATTTGTCTGGATGGGCAGGGCATCCTTTATATTATAGAATTATTAATGGAAAAGAAAATAAGATTACTTTTGAAAGTGCTTATTCATCAGGTGGCGGTTCCAATAACATATTATATAACCAGATTATGCTTCCATATTATATAATAGGTTATAAATTTTAAGAGGTTACTTTTGATATAATGGCATTCACGGAGTCAATGTAAATCATAATTGTAAAATTTGACATAACCACAAAAAAATGCTAAAATATTATGGTAACCAAAAGGCGTGGCTTAAAAGAAAGGAAAGCTAAAGATGTTAAAAGCAATAAGAGGAATTTATAATTCATCAAACCAAATGTACTTTCAAGGAAAAAAAGCAGAATTAAAGAAAAAAGAAAAAGAAGGCTACCGGGTTGTAGGAGGTTCTAACGGAACGTATATCTTAGCACAACCAGCAGAAGCGATAATTCTGTTAGAAGATGAAGAAACTGGCAAAACAATAATGGCAGATGCCAAAGATGAAATTAGAAGGATTTACAATGTTGAAAGAGTGACTGAGAAAAAGCTGAATATGCTAGTAGGAAGCATTCAATCCGAAAAAATGGAGGCCTTTTATACCGATGAAGAAGGTCTAAGGGTTGAACCAAAAGCTAAATAACATCTAGCACTATAAGAAAATAAATATTTTCTTATAGTGCTTTTCCTTTTAAAACAGAAAAATTCAATCAAAACATAAAATAAAAAAAGCTGAATAAAAATTAATAAGAATAATTTTTAGGAGGCTCTTTATGACAAGAAATAACAAAATAAAATATTACAAACCAACAAAAGAAAAAAACAACAAAAAAACAAAAATAATATTAATAATAGGACTAATAGCAATAATAATATCCACAACAATTATTATCACAAAAAATAAAAACAATACGACTAAAATTTCAAAAATTGGAAAGAATAGTACTAGTCAAGAAATTGTAGATTATATTTTAAATATTAGCTCATATGAAACCCAAATAGATGTAGAAATAAAAAGC
>ERZ791837.499-NODE-499-length-29912-cov-4.045316_pt1 | contig 29912 bp, 20 predicted proteins | sample MGYA00510292_ERZ791837 | MGnify/ENA primary metagenome ERZ791837 (study PRJEB30046, sample SAMN00715259) | human gut metagenome | study: EMG produced TPA metagenomics assembly of the A metagenome-wide association study of gut microbiota in type 2...
CAAAAGCCCCGTTCCGGCAGCCGAAGTGGATGCGCTGGCAAGTTTCTGCCACGAACGCAATATCCCCTGCATACTGGTAGGCGAACACGATATTTGCGTAAACCAGCCCGACGAGATCGTAACGGAGATATTCAACCATCAACTCAAAACGGACCCTATCGCGTCAAAGCCTTATACAAGCGATCATTCAGACAAGGAATATTACCAGTTGACACCCTTTATCACCATCGAAGAGGAACAAACCGTATTACCCTCCATTCCCAACTGCGAAATGGGACGCTGGCATCCGGCATTTGTAGACGTTACCGCCAAAGGAAATACCAAACAACACGGCATCGATGAGATAATCCGGCATTTCAACATTCGCCTGGAAGAAACAATGGCTTTCGGCGATGGTGGAAACGACATCAGCATGTTGCGCCATGCAGGTATCGGAGTGGCTATGGGCAATGCCAAAGACGACGTAAAAGCCGTGGCCGATTATGTCACCACGAGCGTTGATGACAATGGCATAGCCAATGCGCTAAAGCGGTACGGGATAATCGAGAGTTGAATCATGCCGTTCGTACCCGATACCCAAAACAAAGAGTTTCAAGATGCTTTGAATCTCATACAGTACACCCGCCAGTCCGTTTTTCTGACGGGGAAAGCGGGTACGGGCAAATCCACCTTTCTCCGGTACATCTGCGGGCATACCAAGAAAAAGCATGTAGTGTTGGCTCCTACGGGAATTGCCGCCATCAATGCGGGCGGGAGTACATTGCACAGTTTCTTCAAGCTGCCTTTTTATCCTCTGCTGCCCGATGATCCCAATTTCAGCCTGCAACGGGGACGCATCCACGAATTCTTTAAATATACCAAACCGCATCGCAAGCTGCTTGAGGAGCTGGAGCTGGTTATCATTGACGAGATTTCTATGGTGCGGGCGGACATCATCGATGCCGTCGACCGTATTTTACGTGTCTATTCACGTAATCTGCGGGAACCTTTCGGCGGGAAACAACTTCTATTGGTAGGTGACGTCTTTCAGCTGGAACCGGTAGTGAAGGGAGACGAACGGGAAATACTGAACCGTTTCTATCCCACCCCCTATTTTTTCTCCGCAAGGGTCTTCAACCAGATAGACCTCGTCTCCATTGAATTGCAGACCGTCTATCGCCAAACCGACAAAGTTTTTGTCAGCGTACTGGACCACATACGAAACAATACGGTGGGCGCTGCCGACCTGCAACTGCTCAACACCCGTTACGGCACGCAGATAGAGCAGTCTGAAGCCGATATGTACATCACCCTCGCCACCCGCCGCGACAACGTGGACTATATCAACGATAAGAAACTCGCCGAACTGCCGGGAGACCCTGTAACATTTCATGGAGAAATCACGGGTGATTTCCCTGAAAGCAGTCTTCCCACTTCACAGGAACTGGTACTCAAACCGGGCGCGCAAATCATTTTCATCAAAAATGATTTCGACCGCCGGTGGGTAAACGGCACCATCGGGATTGTCAGCGGTTTTGACCCCACTGAAGAGACGCTCTACGTCATTACGGACGATGGCAAGGAATGTGACGTGAAACGGGAATCATGGTGGAATATCCGCTATAAATACAATGAAGAAAAGAAACAGATTGAAGAAGAGGAATTAGGAACTTTCACCCAGTATCCCGTACGATTGGCATGGGCCATCACTGTTCATAAAAGTCAGGGGCTGACGTTCAGCCGGGTAGTTATCGACTTCACCGGAGGAGTGTTTGCCGGAGGACAAGCGTACGTAGCACTCAGCCGATGTACGTCTCTGGAAGGAATACAACTGAGGAAGCCTATCAGTCGCGCCGACGTATTCGTACGCCCCGAAATTGCAGGATTTGCCGAACGTTTCAACAACCGTCAGGCCATCGACCGCGCCCTGAAACAAGCGCAGGCGGACGTGCAATATGCAGCTGCTGCCAAAGCGTTCGACAAAGGGGATTTTGAGACTTTCCTCAACGAGTTCTTTAAAGCCATCCATTCCCGCTACGACATTGAAAAGCCCGTTGTGCAGCGTCTTATCCGCAAGAAATTGAATATCATCAATCAATTGCGTGAAGAGAACCGCGCGCTGAAACAGGCTGCCGCAGAGAAAGAAAAGTCGCTGGTGAAGTATGCCCGTGAATACATCATCATGGGTGACGAATGCCTTAAACTGGATATGAAGGAAGCCGCCATGAAGAATTATGAAAAGGCCGTTGCTCTCTGCCCCAAGTTCAAAGAGGCATGGAAGAAGATTAAAAAATTAGAGAAAGAGATGCTAAAAAGATGATTCTCTTGCTTTTGAGAATATTAACGAGTACTTTTACATCCAACTTATAATCCCATAGCCCTATGCTTCTGAAACTTTATGAAAGAAACAACAATCCGGCGGATTTGCAACAGGTAATCGATATTCTGAACGACGGCGGAATCATTATCTATCCTACCGATACCATGTATGCCATCGGCTGCCACGGATTAAAAGAACGTGCAATAGAACGTATCTGCCAGCTCAAGAACATTGACCCGAAGAAGAACAATCTGTCCATTATCTGCTACGATTTGAGCAGTATCAGCGAATATGCCAAATTCGATAACAACACGTTCAAATTAATGAAACGCAACCTGCCGGGCGCTTTCACTTTTATCTTAAACGGCACCGTCCGCCTGCCGAAGATATTTCGTAACCGCAAGGAAGTAGGAATCCGCATGCCCGACAACCCGATTATCCAGGAACTGGCACGCCTGCTGGACGCTCCCATCATGACTACCACACTCCCTTACGATGAAAATGAAGACATTGAATATTGTACCGACCCCGAACTGATTGACGAGAAATTCGGTAATATCGTAGACTTGGTCATCGACGGCGGTATAGGCGGCATAGAGGGTTCTACAATAGTAAACTGCACTAATGGCGAGGCGGAAATCGTACGCCAGGGAAAAGGCCGGCTGGATGAAGGATAAAATGCAGTCTCCCGTATACTTTGCAAAACTTTTCCGGCTCTTATGATGTTTCTTTTCCAAAGAAACAATACACTTTATGAGTACAAAAGAGCAATACTGGAAATATTCGCTGATTACCATTATCATCGGACTGGGGATTATCCTCTTCAGACAAATCATGCCTTTCTTGGGAGGTTTATTAGGAGCGTTGACTATTTATATACTGGTCAGACGCCAGATGATTTATCTGTCCGAAAAGCGAAAGATGAAACGCAGCATAGCCGCCACCATCATTACGGCAGAAGCTATTTTATGCTTCCTCGTTCCTTTGGCGTTGGTAGTATGGCTGGGCTGTAATAAACCTGCAAAACATCAATCTCGATCCGCAAGCCATCATCGCCCCGTTTGAAGAAGCCGCCGCCGTTATCAAGGCCAAGACCGGATATAACGTATTAGGCGGAGACAGCCTTTCATTCATCATTTCATCCCTGCCACGCATCGGGCAAACGCTGATGGGCGGTATCAGCAGCTTTGCCGTCAATATGTTCGTATTGGTTTTTGTTCTCTACTTCATGTTGATGGGTGGAAAGAAAATGGAGCGATATGTCAACGAGCTTCTTCCCTTCAATGAGGCCAACACGCAGGATGTAGTGCATGAAATCAATATGATTGTCCGTTCCAATGCCATCGGCATACCTTTGCTCGCCATTATACAAGGTGGAGTGGCCATGATCGGTTATTGGATATTCGGCGCCCCCAATATTTTATTCTCGGGATTTCTGACAGGCTTTGCCAGCGTCGTTCCCATGGTAGGTACGGCACTGATATGGGTTCCCATAGCCATATACATGGCACTGATCGGCAATTGGTTCCAAGCGATCGGATTGGCAATATTCGGCGCCCTCGTTATCTCCCAGCTCGATAACCTGATACGTTTTATCATTCAGAAGAAGATGGCGGATATCCATCCGCTTATCACCATTTTCGGAGTAGTCATCGGTCTCTCTCTTTTTGGATTTATGGGTGTCATTTTCGGTCCGTTACTACTTTCCTTATTCTTTCTCTTTGTCAATATGTTCAAAAAAGGATATCTGGACGGAGAAAGGTAAAGCGGTCATAATAAGATATACGCATCAGAAACTGTAAAACTCCAGAATCCGTTGAAGCAGCATATCCTGCTCAACTTTATCCCGGGTAAGTTCCATTTGCTTGAAGTCGTACAGCAATTTCAACAAAGCGGCCGCCTGCTTCTCACAAAGGCAGGAACCATGAACCACCTCTACCCAATAAACAGTTTCTCCCCATACATCCGCCGAGAAATCAGGCAGAGTATTCATTAAGGCCGGCTTCTTCCTGACCTTACGGAAAGTCTCCGTCAGATACGATAATATATCGGACATCACCCGCTTACAACGCCCGCGAGAGTTTGAAGCCCCGTTCCTGAAACGCAATAAAAAATAATACCCCAACCACAAATAAACGGCGAACGTTTCCACACGGGACACTTCTATTCTCTTCCAGAAAGAAGCCAAGGCGGTATCTATCTCTTCCAAAACCCCATCCGTATCACCATTTATATAATACTTCTGGGCGAGACATTCGAAAGTACATCCCCATTTGGCCATATCAACACAGCTTTGGGTGTCCCGCATTACCAGCCGCGCTTGTTCCAGCAGCTGAAACGCCTCTGTTTCAGACTCACGGCACGTATCGTAAAACCGCGACTGATGAAAGAGCAAGATAGACTGACACAATAATCCATCCAAAGTGTATTCTGTACTTTCCATATATAATTATTCATTAAGGCGCACGAAAATACAAATAAAGAAAGACATATCAAATAAGATAATCAAAACAACCCCTGTTTCACTATCCATTTTATACCCTCGAGAACAAGTTTCGTTCGTCTCTTAAAAGCAATAAAGAAAGTGTGTCAAAATACACTTGATGATTTTTTAGGCACGGATTACACGTCAGCCTATGACAGGCTTCCCTTCCTGCAATCTCTTCAAACGTAACAATGCCTCTATATAATAGTAATCCGCATAAATGATGGAAGCATCTATTTCCGAATTGGCCGGCCGGTGTCCTGTGGAATGGAGCAAGAATGCCGGACTTGCTTCACCGCACTGATAGTTATCCGTACTCAGGCTCGTCAGCATTTTTATCGCCGCATCTCTATACCGTTCTCCCTTATCACCGGGCAAGTAGGTGGAAAGTTCCAGCAATGCGGAAGCCACTACACAGGCGGCAGAAGCGTCACGGGGAGCATCGGGTATGGCGGGGTCATTGAAATCCCAGTAGGGAACATAGTCTTCGGGCAGATTCTTCAAATACACATCGGTCACCTTCTGCACAAAATCCAGATAACGGCAGTCTTTGGTTTCACGATACACTACCGTATATCCATAGACAGCCCAAGCCTGGCCGCGCGCCCACATGCTGTTATCGGCATATCCCTGATGGGTAACTCCCTTGATGAAATCGCCGGTCAGCGTATCGTAAACGGCTACATGATAAGAAGTATAATCAGGCCGGAAATGATACTTCATCGTTTTATCGGCATGAGAAATGGCAATATCCGCCAGATAAGGATTTCCTCCATTCTTTGCCGCCCAAAACAGCATTTCCAGATTTATCATATTATCCATGATTGTGTTGTGTCCGCCAAACAGCTCTACATTGCGGGGCCATGACAGCATTGTGCCTACCTGCGGTTTGAACAGTGTGGCCAATGTATCCGCCGTATCCAGAATCACTTGCTTGTAAGCCGGATTTTGCGTCAGGCGATAGCCGTTGCCGTAACTGCAAAAAATAAGGAAACCCAAGTCATGGTCGAATGCGGGGGTTCTGGAAAGGAACTCCAATGAAGAGGTAAATTTCTCCGCTTCCTCTTTTATCCGCTTGTCACCGCTATATTCGTAATCATACCACAGCACACCGGGCCAAAAACCGGCGCACCACTCTTCTTTCGTTGCCTTACGGCAGTTCCAATCGTTTTGACCGTTCAGTATATTGCGGGGCATCATAGTGTAATCCACCACACCATTCGTATCATGCAACCGACTTAATGTACGCTCCACCTGACGATTACAATAATCCAGCGCCTCGCCAACGTGAAACTTATTTTCCGTAGTAGTACAGGCAGATAACAGGCAGACGCCCAGAGCTGCCAACAGAGCTTTTGTCTTCATATCCGATTTTATTCTTTTATTTCTCAACATGGAACCAGTCGGCATCCACCCAACCGCGTTCTTTACCGTAAGGAGCCGTACTGAACAGTCCGACCTTAGCCCCTATCCATTTTCCCTGACGGGCAGTAAAAGGACTCCCGGCAACTGTATACTGCTTGCCGTCCAAACTATAAGAGAAGCGGCAAACACCGCCTTTCTCCACTTTTACCCTCAGGTAGATTTCCCTTTCATAATTGGGATACAGGCCGGCTTCATAAATTCGGCTTGCCGGAATTTCCGCCAGACGGACAATCGTTTCCGGCGTATTCTGCTCGGCATCTTTACAAACGGCTTGTTTCAATACAAACAGTTCACCTACCTTTTCCACACCGATATAGCTGTAATCCCAGCCCATTACGATAAGTCCCGATTGCTGTCCGTCCATTTTGGCGGATACTTTCAGTTTGGCGGTAGCCGTGAATCTTTCTGCCGGAAACTTCTGCAACAACAGATTAGGCACTTCCCAGAAATTCACGAAATTCTCCGAAAGCACATGCCCGTAGATACGGACAAAGCCTAAATCCGAGGTAAAGCCGAAAGTATCCTGATAATTAGCGTGCCACTCCCATTGCAATCCCAGTCGGCGGGTATTAAACTCGTCGCTTTCCGCAGGAGTTTCCACGGGATAAGTCCCGCCTACATCCGGTTTCCTGTAAACGGTAACCGGTTCACCGCAACCGTCACCGTCTTTATCCGCACCGATTACCGGCCAGTCATTCACCCAAGCCATCGGGTTCAGGTGAATCACACGTCCGTACATCGCTTTATCTTGAAAATGAACAAACCACGATTCCCCTTTACCGGTATCTACCCACGCTCCCTGATGGGGGCCGTTAATATTCGTCTTGCCCTGCGCCATTACGATTTTCGACTCGTACGGCCCGTATATGTTACGCGAGCGCAACACCAACTGCCAACCCGTAGCCACACCGCCTGCAGGAGCGAAAATATAATAATAACCGTTGCGTTTATAGAGCTTCGGTCCTTCTACCGTATGGTTCACTCCGTCGTTCCCGTCATAAACGAGTACCGGATTACCGATGACCTGTGTACCTTCCGCATTCATCCCGCATACCACCACAATACTGTTCATCTTCGAGCGACTGCCGGCCCAGGCATGTACCAGATAAACCTGTCCGTCCTCATCCCACAGCGGCGCAGGGTCTATCATTCCTTTACCGACTTTCACAAGTACGGGCTTCTCCCATTCACCGGCAGGGTCTTTTGTCTTTACCATGAAGATGCCGAAATCCGGGTCGCCCCAATAGATGTAAAATTCCCCTTTATGGTAACGTATGGACGGAGCCCACACCCCCTTACCGTGGCGAGCGGAATTATAAAACTCTTTCGGCTCCAGCTCCTTCAAGGCATAATTGATAATACGCCAATTCACCAAATCCTTGGAATGGAGAATAGGCAGCCCCGGCGTACATCCGAAGCTGGAAGCGGTCATATAAAAATCATCACCGGCCGCACAAACATCAGGGTCGGAGTAATCGGCATGCAATACCGGATTTCTATAAGTACCGTTACCCTGATCCGACACCCATACCTCGGATACGTATTGCGCTTCCGTCTGCAAACAGACGGTACATAACATGCCAATAATCAGCGTTAATCTTTTCATCTTACAATTAATAAACATTCCGGAAACAATACTTCAATCATCTTAGCGTATTTATACCCCATTTTACTTAAAACATTCATTTACCAATACGAACAAACCATACCGATTACTCAACACAAAGTGAAGTTTTATAATACTTCCCCCTTATATTTCTTGTATTTCTTCGCTTCGTCCTTACTTACGGGCACAAAACGGACGGCAGCTCCGCCACTTGGTTTTAAATCGAACTTCATCACTTTAGAACCATCCGTCAGCAGATACGAGCACTTCACCTGCGTACGGGTCTTGACTTCTTTCCCGCCATCCGTATAGATATACGCAAGGTAAGTCTTGTCCTTATCGAGGAAAGAGAGCGATACATTCTCTTTTGAACCGTCGTTATTCGTCATAGCCGCCAAGAACCATTCCTGCCCCTTTCGACGGGCCATTGTGATATTCTTACCCGGTGTTCCGTCCAATACTTTCGTATCATCAAAGACCGTTTGCAAGTTTTCAAACCACTCTACTTCCGGTTCTCCATGATAGAAAGAGGGTTTATCATACCAGAAGATTGTTTGCAACGGACTGTAAAACACCAATGATGCCGCCAACTGATGCGCGTGTGTTGTTTTCAAACGCTTGTCGAAATAACAGATTGTATAATCCGCCGCACCGTTTATCATACGGGTAAAAGGCAACGTTACATTGTGCGTAGCATCCGGAAACTCCTCATTTCCGCAAATACCTTCCTGAGTAAGAAGATTGGGATACGTGCGACTGAAGCCGGACGGGCGGTACTCATCGTGTATATTCATCATCAGATGATTTTCGGCAGCCAAACGAACCAGGTCGTGCAACCACGTAGCCCAGCGGTGGCTGGCATACTGTACAAAACCGGACTTCACGCCTACAATACCCCATTCCCGAAGTATCGGAAAGAGTTCACGCGCCTGCTTCATCAAGGCATGCTGGTTGACGTACACCCAAACACCAACCCCTTTTTCCTTTCCGTAAGCCACCACACGCGGCATATCCAATTTATCTACCACTTTGGTAGCGTCTCCGTCGTGCGAAGTACACGGCAAATACCACAGCCAGTCGAAAAGCATGTAAGGAATGTTATGTTCGGCGCAGAAGTCAATCGTTGCGACAGCCCCTTCGGTGCTGATGGTTGTTTCGCGCATGATAGTACCCGGTCTCACCCACTCGGCGGCATCCGCTATTTCACAGGGCGGGTTCAGATTTTGGATAATATCGTTATGTTCCAACAAATCTCCCGGTTTCTCAGCGGTCATTATCACTTTCCACGGAGTAGCGTAGTAAGTCACTACATCTACCGGGCTATACATCACGGAAGTCAGCGTATTCTTTTTCACTGCCGAAGCCTGATATTTGGTAAGGCACCAATCGTCCGCATCGGCATCCAGCAATGCGGTCCACAGGCCTCCGGGCAATTCCAACGTCAGGGCACGTTCTACGGGACGCTTCAGCTCATTGATATCCAGATATTCAAAGAAAGCCTGCGCCCATTGTTCCGACCATGCTTTCGTACCGGCAGGCAAGGTATATTCCGTCAAGTCACCCACTACTTTGTGAAATGTAGCACGGGGATGTTCGGGAAAGAAATAACGGAAGGCAACCCCTTCGTCATAAGCGCGCACTTCTATATCAAGACGATACAAAGAACCGTCTTTCTTGGAGAGATGGAGTGTCGCCGCGTTATAATGGTCGCGCACTTCGCTACGTTCACCGTAAAGAGGTTTCCAGATATTATCCGCTGTCGGTGTATAAGTTACAGAGTCTACTTCAAGGTTATCCATCCAACAGGCGGGCTGTATAAGCTTGCGCTGTCCCAATGCCATTTCCCAGATGCGGTTATCCAGTTCCAACCCGGCACGCGATTCTTCTATAACGGATTGTCCCTTGAAAGAAACCTGATAAAACAAACCGTTGACGGCGGGAGCAGTCTGCTTTTGATAGAAACTTATTTCCTGTATGCCGCCCGGAGAGGTCAGTCTCAATTCCCGGGCATTACCCGCAAACATAAAAGCGGCATATACGAATGTACCTAATAGAAATCCTATTCTTTTATTCATTACTGCAAGTGTATCTTTAAGTAAGTGTTGAACTTTATTTGTATCAAGAGTCTCTGAATGACAGATAGTATAAGCTACTTATACGTATTTACTTAATATTTCATATTATCGCTATATCATGAGCATCCGTTTACTTTCCAATTACAATACGAACAAGAAGCACACGACACTTAACGCACATTCAATAAAAGCTCATTTTTCAATAAAGAACGTACGTTCTACGGGCTCTGCCGTCTGTACGTTTCCAATAATACCGTATTGCCAAGCTACTACCGTCACCCTCAGCGGATACTTGCTGCGGGGCGGTATCTTAGTAAATATCAACTTATCTCCCTTGATTGTCGCAGGCCCTTCTTTTACGTAATAATATACAGGCAGCCCGCAATCGGATGTCGCATCGAGCGTAACGGATTCCGTTCCGGCTTTCACATCCTCGATGCCGGGAAAAAGAATACATTGTCTCCGTCCCTCGGTAAGAGGATAAGGAATATTAAAACTGAGCTCCTGTACACATTCCTTATATTGCCGGTCTCCCCCGGCGCTTGCTACCAGCGTAATGCTCGAAGTTCGCTTTTTATTGGTTGTCCCCATACGGTAGAAGTCAAGGACGAAAGTCGTATCATTGACCCGCTTCACCGGACCGCAAATACGCTCAATCCGCGGCACGGCAATCGAATGTTTGTCTGCCAAAGAAGCGCGCAGACTATCAGTATACACCGCTTTCAGATGAAACGTTACGCCGTCAGCTTCGGGTAAAAAACGGGCGGAAAGCGTGACATGTGATTGCGGATTATATGGAACAAGCCGTCCTTCCTGCATAAAACTGACATATTGCGGAAGTAAGTCATGTTCCTGACGATAAAAATCTTCGGTCAGTTCCGCCATCTCACGGTCAAAGTACCAGAAAGCATCGTGGCGATCGCCTGTATATTGCCGGTAAGGAGCAGGCTTTGCGCGGCGGGGTTGTTTCGTGAGGCGTGCTGTACGCACTTCTCCCTGCGGTTCTTGTGTACCCGTACGCCAACGTTCGGCAAGCCAGCCTTCACGGGGATTCAATTTCTTCAAGACAGCCGGTTTATTCCCATCCACATCCGCGGGAATCCTATGTTCTACCGCTTTCTTCAAGAAAAGACCGATATAATCGGCTGTACGGTCGGCCACATCAAAATGTCCTCGTCCGGCATCACAAAGAAAAGATATACAACTTTCGGGATACATCATACGAAAAGCCAAAGCCGGATTAGCGCGCGCTTCCCACCATTCATACTCTCCTTCAACCATCAAACCGGGAATACCGTCGATGTTGCGCGTACGTCCCCATTCCAGATTGGCACCGCCGTAGCCTGTCAGGTTAGTACGCGGAGCATCGCCGTGGTAAGAAATAATCGCTAACGTACGTTCCGGATTCCATGCCGCAAAGTTCCAGGGGAAGGTTGCCATTGCCGAATGTCCTAAAGGAACAACAGGCGCGGCTTTCAATTCATCGTAACCGCTCGTTTCCGCCAGATCGTCCAGCGCAGCCAGCAACGCGTCATTACATCCCGTACTCACATCCCAAGGAAAATCAAGTATAGGCGTAATCCACACCAAGGCGACGCCCGCTTCCTGCATCCGCTTGCGGAATAGCGGGTTTTCGAACAGGGTTTCTTCACACATATTATGCTGCCCTACCACCACGGCTTTCACTTGCCCGCAATCGTCGGGTATCCACAGAAAGGCCTGCGGATGCGCTTCGGTTTCCTGCGAAATCATCGAAGGAATCTGCACCGACCACTGCCATTCGGCAGCTACACTTGTCATTCTTCCCCCAAAAAGAATGGAAAGGAAAATCCAAAGAGAAAGATGTTTCATACCATAACCTGTTACTTATCCTTTAAATCCCAATATACCACATACCTCTGATGGTGCATATCGTACAGCGGTCGAAGTACATCACCTTGTTCCGTAGTAAATTTCAATTCCTTTCCAACCCGTTGCAACACACGTGCCGGATCCTTACGGTCTATCGCCATCGTTGTTTTCAAACCTGCCGGAATATGGTAATCATAAGTATAATAATCATTATAAAGCTCCGGATTGGAGAAAGGCGCTGGAGCCTGCATTCCTTCCGTACCGCGTTCTCCTGCCAATACCAGCGGCCCATAGAGCAACGCGCCCTTTTGAGGATTGTCCGGAGTAGTCTCCAAATGCACCCGCATCGGATAAGCAGCCTCGATGCGATCACCGTTTCGCCACAGACGGTTCAAAGCAATATAAGAACCGGGCTTCTGCTTTACTTGTACCTTCTTCCCGTTGACACGCACCGTCACCTTTTCACTCCATGACGGATAACGTAAATAGACGGTGGTCCGCACCGGACGGTCAGCCTCAACTGTCAGTACGGTTGCTTCCCCTGCGGGGAAAGCCGTTTCCTGTTTCAAAGTAATCCCTTTCTCTTTCCACCGGACAACGGAAGGGATAAACAGATTTATATAAATGCCCGCTGCACTGCGGTAGTAAATGCCCTCCCCATACTTGGCATGGTTCTCGAACCCGCTTCCTACACAGCACCAAAAAGAGTTTTCCTTTGTGCTATATACTTTATGCGCCCCCGACAGCAAAGGCAGAAAGTAACAAACCATGCCGGTCTGCGGATCTTGCTGTCCCAAAATATGGTTATACAAGGCTCTTTCGTAATAATCGGCTATGCGCGCATCCGGCTGCCAGCAGAACAAGTGTCGGCTCAGCTTCAACATATTATAGGTGCAACAAGTCTCACCCGTATAGCCATTCAGGAAGTGCGAGAAACGTTTTGTATCGAAATAATGCTCTTTCTGACTGCTGCATCCGGGAGCAAACGTGTGATGGTCTATCATGGTGTGCCAGAAGAAGTCACTCAATGCTTTACTGTCTTTATCTCCTGTCAGCTCATAATTACGGGCTTCTGCCAGTACCTTCGGTATAAACGTGTTCGTATGTTTCGTGCCCAAATCATCATTTTGCTCTTTCAAAGGGTCTATCACATCATTATGATAGAAAAAGTGCGCCAACCAACGGTAACGTTCGTCACCGGTAACGGCATACAAATTATAGAATGATTCATTGATACCGCCAAACTCGTTGCGTATCATCCTCCGACGCGTTTCTTCACTCAACGGCTTTAGTTTATCGTATGCCCAATCGCCCATTTTCGTCACAACAGCCAATGCCTGCGCATTATCCGCATAGAGATATTGGTCTATCAGGCCAGAAAACAGTTTGTGCAATGTGTACCACGGCGCCCAGACAGACTGTCCCTTAATATTGCGGTTTATCAGCTCCTCGGGGAACGCGCTCAGATAACCATTGCCCAACGCATCCTGCACTTTACCCAGTTCCGTCACAATGCTATCGCCTTTCAGTTTAAAGATTTCGCTACCCGTAGCGGCATACATCAGTCCGTATGCCGAAAGTAAGTGTCCTGTGGTATGTCCGCGTAATTCACAATCCAAAGACTCCCAACCGCCATACTTTTTCACAGTCATATATCCGCCCTCACGGCCTGCCCATATACCGGCATTCGTTCGGAAGCTATGTATCAAACGATTCACATCTATCGAAGTCATCCACACCGAATCACGCAACATATTATCACGAAAACGACTTGGCAGCAAACGAACATCCTGCAAATCAAAACTCTCTACCTTGACCGGAGCCACCATATTCAATTTCATCTTACCCGCAAATTGTCCGGGATAAACGGATTGCGCAGACAGTGTACCCGCCATCCACAAACATAAAGCGAAAATAATGGTCTTATACTTCATATATATCCTTGGTGTTTTTAATAAAGATACGAATAAAAGCGTGAAAATACCTAATGCGACATATGAAACTCTACAAAAAAACGGCTGCCAATTATATGACAGCCGCTTTAGGTTCAATGAGTGTGAGTGTGTCAAAACATTGATAAACGTTACATTCTGTCATGCAGAACGTAGTGAAGCATCTCTTCCCTTGTTGTAAAGGGAGTAGATTCTTCGGGCTAAAGTCCTCTGAATGACAGAATGGTACGTTTATCATCATTTTGATGCATCTCCTTTAGAAAAGAATACTTTTCTGAATACCTATTGAAAACTGAGAATTTATGATTTAACAGTAAATAAAGAATGTCAGAAAGCTAAGATAGGACGTATTGATGCATTAGCACCAATCTTATCTCTGCCCAAAACCTTTACTTGTCCATTTGTTTTCAACTCTATTACCCATGTCTGTTTGTTTGGATTCTCAGTATCACCAACTTCTGTTGTAGACCACCAACGGTCTGTCTTATTTTCAGCCGCAAACTCTTCCAACAATTCACCACCAGCTGCAACTAATTTATCCTGCATGTTTTTCAAAGTAGCCGCCTTACTTGACTGATTTGCCGATTCAGTTAAAAAATCAGTTGCACTTAAAGAATATTTACCACCCTCATTGCTGACTGCAAAAGCATTGAATACCTCAATCAATTCACCGATACTCGGCATATACCATCCCGTAGAGCCGATAGGAGCTGCATACTCCGTATTGCTTTCCTTACCAAATTTCAGTACATTCTTAACTGCATCTACTGAAGAAGCAAAATCCATAGTTTTTGCATAACCATCAAGTTTTCCCGAAAAAGCATTATAGTCGGTGGAATTTTTATCTATTGCATTACCTTCTTCCACCTCATGAGCACCCCAATTTACGTAATAACTGCTTGTACTGGTATTACTTGTTGGTATCATTTCATCTGTATGATAATTTTCCAAAGCCAATACCTTTCCATTAGTATATTTCTTTGAACCGTCCATTCCATTACTTACAGATACATTGTCAGTTGCAAAAATAATTCCTATACAATTTTCTTTAATAATATTATCACCATCATTAGTTCCCGGACAGATACTTCCGTCTGCATAATAATAATCACCTACCGCAATGGCACGTTCAGTATAAGAACTTTCAGCACCCTCTGCATTGATTGTATACTTCATATATTTACCGGTTTCCAAATTCACAGTCTTTTCTTCCAACTGAATCGGTGCGCCATACTTTAATTCCCCTCCCAAAGTATACGCCATTTCCGGCTTTACAAGGAAACGAAACAGGCTGTAAGCTTTAGCATCCTCACCGGCAACTCCTTCTGTCTTAATAGAAAGAGGATACATTGTAAGCGAATTACTATTCAAAGTAAAATCCTTCGTAAAAGGTTCCGCATAAATAAAATTCTTATCTGTATCCAAATACGCCTTTACGGGCACTTCAATTTCCATTAATGCCAACTGATGCTTAAAGTCGAAAGAAAGAGATTTTGCATTTGCATTTCCTATATCAGTCGGTTCAGCAGATGCCAACATCAAGTCAAGAGAGGGATAAGCTATACTTTGATCATTTCCAGCTGCTTCCAGCTTTTGGGTAAAATGTTCTTTAATCTGTTCTTGCAGGCTCGCCTGATTGTCTGCGCTCGCTATGCTCAAGTTTTCATCATAAGGAGAATAAGCCACATAAGCCGTATTCTTATAATAATATATTTTATTATCATTACCCGTCCAGTCAGCTCCGGCATATTCCAAAGGCATATTCTGCACCAACAATTTATTATCTGTAGAACGGATGGCGAAAATACCAATCTTATCTCCGGCTTCAAATTGAGTGTCTGCACCTTCATTGATTATACGGGTATCCGCATCGGATGATACAAAATCCGAAGCTGTTGCGTGGATAGTAAGTTGTCCTTCATTTTCTACCGGTGTCACATCCAATTCATCGTTCTGGCTGCAACCTGCTACAAAAGCTGCCGCCAATATCATTGCTGATAATTTGAAAATGTTTTTCATATTCATATTCTTTAATTGTTATTATTATTCCATTTAAATTTCATTTGATTGCGCTTTAGCAGCACCTCCCCATGATTCCTCGCCGGAATCCCACGAGCCGCCATCATTAGGAGTACTCGGTTGATTTTCAATTGTGCTGCCGCCTATCGTGCCATTTCCTGCATTATCCCATGAATTATCGTTATCCGTATCCGGCTTATTCTCTATGGTATTACCTTCCAAACTGTCCTCACTCATATCCCAAGAAGATAAATCTTTGAAAGTCACATTGATTCCATCTTCCGACACCTCGAGTTCCACACCTTTTGCGATACCTTGTCCCAGAGTCAAATCTTCTCCGAGTATATACGTATAGGTACGTTCATCCGGTAAGGTTACTTCCATAAATTCCGTTCCCGCAGTAATAGTCTGTGGAACAATCAAAGCCTTACCTTTGGCTGTAGCGCGTACTACAGTACCTTTTTCTACATTTTGCAAGTTTAGATACTTGATTATAATATTGTTGTAACTTACACCGGGTAAGGTGGAATTCAAATCACATACTATTTGGGTGTTACGATGACGGAAAGAAATATCAGAAGCAGAAAAAGGAACATCCTGTGTCACCACTTCCAAGTGATCGCTTTCCCAATATCCACTACCGCTTTGGTCTGCTTTTACTACAGGAATTTCCAGCTTGACACCTTCATTATAAGGATACCAAGCATTTACGGTCAGCTCTGTTTTATCACCCCAGTAGAACGGGTCTGAAGAGGTCAGGTTGCCCATTTCATCCACAGTATAAGGCTTCACTATACCGTCTATCTCTATCGCTACGGTACGATCGGCAAGACCTGCCCAATTGTCATTGGTTGTCAAGCGAGTATCAGCTCCGGCAGTCTGCATCGATACAAATCCGGCAGTAAACTTTACTTCCGCCCCATCAGCTCCCTGCGGCGCTTCATCATCTCCGCAAGAAGCCAGGAAAAGAGTTAAAACAGCTGTCAGTAAAAATTTTCCTTTTATCATACTATTCGATTTAAATAATCTCGTTAACATCAGAGTTTCATTGTTTTGAAGTAAGATACGGATGAGCGGAACATACCGCTCAAAGCCGTATTTACTTTTTGCTATATTAATACCTCTTAGGTTCTTCTCTATTCATAATAAAACATAAGCGTACTATAACCAAGTTGGTCGAGCGCACCGCCACTGCCACCGTATTGTTCCGGTCCGGCATCGGGGCGAAGACGAGAAGCGAATTCACCGCAATATTTGGCAGACATCCCCACTTTCTTACAATGTCCGTACCACAAATCCCATATGGGGCGTTTACCGCCACGACCTGTTTCCGCACCGTTACTGCGCAATTCTACCGCCGAAGGTTCGTCCATTTGTTCGTCACAATAAAAATAAGCCGTATACGGGAATCCTACGCGTGTATAGCTGAACCATTCGTTATTGCCACCCGGTACCTGATCTGCAAACTCCGGTTTGAAGACATTGTATTTGGCTACATATTCAGCCATCGCCACTACACGGCCGTTATCATAAGCAAATAAGTCTTCACCGATATTATACGCCATCTTACAGAAATACCCCATCAGTGCACAGCATAACATGGCATGTCCCTGGTCGCGACCGGACTCCTGACATTGCCCCAACTTCTCGCCCGAACCATCCGGATCATCATACAAATGCAGTACGGCGGTATTCACATTGCCCGGACCTATACCATTCTTGAAATATTGAATTACCTTATTTATCATTTCCTGATTATCGCTCAAAATACCGATAGAAAGGATGGCGGTCATTTGCGCCAGATCCCAGTTGAGCCAATAATGGTCGGCTGTATTATTGTGACGGACAAGAAAATCGTCTGCCATAGCATAGAATGTGCTTTCTATCCATTGAACGAAAGCCTTAAACTCTTCCGTCTCACCCCACTTATCATATCCTCTCAGAATTTCGGCGGCATTGGCGAGCTGATAAGCCTGAATAGCTATCAACAATTCGTTCGGGTCTATCAAACTACCGTTCTCACGATAAATGCCCTTACAATTCTTTGCCCAAGCATTCAAAATGGATTTGGCGGCGTCACCATATTCTTTCTTATCGGAAAGTTTCCAGCGTAATGCCAATTGATAAGCCGCGGCGGCATCATTTGCCAGATTGGTATAATTTACGTAATCAGGATGTTTATTTTCCCAATTGGTCTTATCCAAACGTTTCAACCATTCCACAGGATCGGCCTGATAAGCAGGATTTGCAAATTTACTGCTTTCCAATGACGCGTAAGCGTCCGCCCAAGGTTGCGCAGAAGCGGCAAGCTTTTCTTTTACATACGTAAAATCGGCTTCCGAGTGTAACATACACGGATGATTCAGTGTAAATTCTATCTTTTCCGGTGCCTCCCATTCATCAAAGTTAATGGGAGCGCCGTCCTCTATCTCTGTGCATGAGCAGAAACTCAATGCAGCGGTAACCGCCAATGTATAAATAAAGTCCATCTTCATATCTTCTGTTATTTTATTCTATATGATTATAACTTATCATTCTTATTTATTTGCCGCAATTTGATCTTCGGCAAACTGAACAGCTTCTTCCTCTGATGCAAACGTACGTATCCAATACATTTCGTACCGTCCGGTGGGAAGCTCAGCCGACATCATATCAGCAATCTTTATTTGGAAAGTGGTAAAAGTCACTTCTTCTTCCGTAAATTTATTAAGCGATTTCACATTATAAACCAATAGTTTGGTTCCGTCCGAAAGCGCTTTGCCTTTACTCAGTTTACTTTCTCCTTTCGTACCATTACTTGCCACTAAGTCCAGCGTATACCCTTGTTTACTTATATCGGGAAGATTGGCGTGAAGAGCGATGACCGGATAATTGACAAGATCCATGATAACTTTCATGTTTTTAGTATCCAAAGTCAAGTCAGCACGTAACGCACCGGATGATTGTGTTGCAGTAGTCACTACCATACGGTCTTCGGTCACCTCAAAGCTCGCTCCTTTGGTACCCATGCCCCAGCCGTCGAAACCGCAAGCGGCATCCCATACCCACCAACCGGTAGTAACTTTCACCGTTGTAGCAGCCTTATTGCCCGTAGCACGGCAAGTACCCGTAACCGTAGCCTCACCAAAACCTACGGCTGTAACCTTGCCATTCTTCACCGTAACCACGTTTTCATCACTCGATTCCCAGTCCACCGAATTGGCAACGGCTATCTCCGGCACGAATGTACAACTCAGTTTAGCCGTCTGATACATATGTAAGGCTGGCAAATCTTCGATGGATATATCTTCGGCGTTTACTATCTCATTAATCACAAGCGGGAACTCACCCCGGTAGCCACTGCCATCATGAGTATAAGCGTAAATAACCACATTTCCCGGTGTAACGGCAGTTACCGTCCCGTCTTCCGCGACAGTAGCAATCGTTTCATCGCTACTGCCCCATGTAAGATAAGAATAGGTATGATTTTCAGGCAACAGCGTATAAGTCAGTTTCTGTTCATCACCCGGATAAAGAGAGGTAAGCGGATTGCCCTCATCATCTTTATTCGTCAACCGAATATCGGTAACTTCTATAATTTCGGGAATGACACTCACCGTAATCGTCTTCTCTGTGACATCGGTAACTCCAAAGCCTATAACAGGTTTTACCGTAATAACAGCTTCACCCTCGGTAAGCGCCGTGATTGTACCGTTTTGAGAGACAGCGGCCACTTTCTCATTAGAGGAAGTCCACATCACTTCTTTATCGGCGGCATCTTCCGGTGCAACCTTATATACAATAGTACTATCCATGCCTACGGCCAAAGGCAATTTAGAAGTCACTTCCAACTCAATGGAATTGATAAGCTGTTGTTCAGGCATACCCGTTGTAAACTCCTGCTCTTTATCGCAGGAAGCCAAAAAGAGACATCCCGTCAATGTACCGGCAAGCAGGAACTGATTCATATATATCTTTTTCATAACGCTTTTCTATTTTTATAAGTTTACCGCTTATTTATCCCAACCCGGATTTTGTTTCAAATTCGGATTCAATTGCAACTGGTCTTTCGGCAAAGGGAATAAATAATGTTTGTCCTGCCACTGACGGCCTGTTTCCATTACAATTACCCCTTCGCTGTTACGAGGATAAGGGCATGCAGACCATTTGGCTTCAAATTCTGTTCCCGCCCACTTTACACCGAGTATATCTTGCGGCATTTCCGTTTCCGCAGTCTTCCAACGCTTCAAATCATCCAAGCGGAAACCCTCATGGAACAACTCGACAGTGCGTTCGCGACGGATTTCTTCACGCATGCTCAATCCGTTGTCATTCACAAGCTTGTTGGTCAGCCCCGGCATATTGGGATTTACACGGGTACGGACAAGATTCAGGGAAAGATTCAAATCCGTATCCTCTATTTTCCCGTCACGTTCATAAACAGCCTCAGCATAGTTCAGCAAAACCTCGGCGTAACGGATAACCGGATAATCAAAGCCCTCGAAATTATCTTTCACCAAGCGTTCGGAAGCCCACTTCTGATTATGATAACCGGTTCCGCTGCTGGGAGTAAAGTTTTTGATAGCCGCATTGCTTTGGTCGGAGGCATCATTCCATGTCAGGCGGCATCCCGGATTACTGTTGTTCCAGAAATAATCTCCCGGTTTGGCAAGCGTATAGCGCATACGGTTGTCACGGTTCTCCCATTCGGAAGTCAGCGTCGCATATTCCTGGAATTGTGCATTCTTCACACCATTCATGTAAATAGGAAGTCCGTTTTGGCAAAGGTACATATTGGCGAACTTACGGCTCACCCACACCATATTAATCAGATTAGTCTTCGTGATGTTCTTACCGATAGGAGCCAAAGACTCATCGTAGCGACGCGCAAAGATATATTCTTTGTTAGCGCTTTTTTGTATACCGGCCGGATTGGATTTGGCATCCTCAAGAATAAACATATACTTCTGCGCCTTTTCTTTCAGGGCATCCGGCTTAAACAGACTGAACGTCTTACTGTCAATAACCTGCTTAGCCGCTTTTGCCGCAATATCCAACAACTCACGTCCCCGTTCTTCATTTCCACGGAACTTTTGCCAAGTACCTTCATAAAGAGCCACACGCGAGAGAAACGCCCAACACCCCTCACGACTGATACGTCCCGCATCATCCGTAGTCAGCTCAGCAAAACGGGGTAACATAGGAGCGGCAGTTTCAAGGTCTTCTATGATAAAATCAGCCACTTCGCTACGGTCGTTCTGAGCTACTCTCAATTCCGGTGAAGTCACATCCAAAGGTTGGGTAATGATGATGGCGTCACCATAGAACTGCAACAAATCAAAATAGGAATAGGCACGAAAGAAATAAGCCTCGCCTACATACTGCGCAATATCCGCGGGAGTGGAATATTTCTCCGCATTCTGTAACAACAAGTTAGTACGCCGGATATGCGCATAACAGGAGCCGTAATTGCCATCGGACTCTTGCACCGAGTTAGAACCGTTGCTGAAACGATTACGGTCGTCGCGACTTGTGAAAAGGTCGGAATTATAATCCGAGTGTAACGGCTTGGTCGAGTTATTGTCCAACGAGCCGAAATCACGTGTCCAACCGTAGAACTGATTGGCAAACAACTGGAACTCGGAAGGAGAACTCCATAAATTGGATTCGGCCAACTGGTCTTTCGGTTCTAAGTCGAGGCAGGATTGGGACAGGATTCCCATTGCCGCCACTGCCAAAATAGCTTTAATCTTATGTAGTTTCATAATAATCTGTTTTTAGAAAGTTAAGTTTAAACCGAACGTAACATTGCGCGTAAACGGGTAGCGACCGTAAGCTGTTACCTCACGCGAGGCTTCCGGGTCCCAACCGTCACGTATCTTACTGGTTTCCCATAAATCCGACCCCGTTACATAAACACGCGCATAAGTCAGGAACTTAGTTTTCTCCAGCCATTTGGCCGGGAAAGTATACCCTAAAGAAATATTCTTCAGACGCAGATAGTTACCATTCTCCACCGACCAGGACGAACAACGGTAGTTATAAGTATTAATCTGATCGACATTCGTATAAGTCGGATAGTAAGCGCCCGGATTTTCCGGCGACCATACATCTCCCACCGAGAAATTCGGAGAGTTCAGATGCGGCTTCATTACAGGAATACGCCATGCGTCATTGCTTTTATTGGAACTACCGGTACGCCATATAGTACGCTCTCCCACACCCTGGAATACGACAGAGAAATCAAAGCCGTTCCAGTTCAGTCCGCCATTGAAAGAGAAAGAGATTTTCGGGTCATCTGTTCCCAAATAAACGTAGTCCTCCTCGGTCAACTTACCGTCACCGTTCACATCTTCATACATATTATCACCCAAACGCAGGTTGGTAGGCATATCGATGGTATTATTGCCGGTATAACGGTAAAGGTATTTCTCCAATTGCTCTTCATTCCGGATTTTGCCTGCATACTTCAAGCCGAATACGGAGTTCAACGGATAACCCTCACGGTCGGAACGTACACCGTCCGTAATCGTTGCGCTTCCGCCATTGTCGGTCAGTTTATTGGTTGTATAGGTAAATGTTCCACCGATACTGTAACCCACTTTACCGATTTTATCCGACCAATTGAGGTTTCCTTCAAAACCGTTGGCTTTAAAACTACCCACATTGGCGGTAGGAGCCTTATCGCCCAACGTTGCGGGGTAAGACACATCAATCAGCATGTTTTCGCAGACTTTCCAGAAAAGCTCCGCCGTTCCTTTCAACCGGTTACCGAACAAGCCGAAGTCAAGACCGACATTGTAATTCTGAATGGTTTCCCACTCACGGTCCATACTGAGCAACTTACCGTTTGTATCGATATAGGAAATCTTTTCACCTCCTATCAAAGCGCCTTTATTCTGATTGAAGTTGTAAAGCTGAATACCATCGTAACGGTCGATGCCGCCTTGATTACCAACCGTACCATAAGATACGCGCAGTTTCAAATCATCAAAGATATTAAGATTCTTAATGAGAGCCTCCTCGCTTAAACGCCAGCCGGCCGATACGCCCCAGAAGAACGCCCAGCGGTTTTCGGGTTGGAACTTGGAAGAACCGTCATAACGGAAGTTACCTTCCAGCAAGTACTTGGAAAGATAATCGTAGTTGACGCGGGCAAAATAAGAAAGTAACGCTTCCTGCCATTTCTCCGGTCCTTTATTGTTATCATTAACCAAAGTCACTTCTCCGATACCATTGATTATATCCAATGACGGCAGAATATTCTTAGCTTTGGTTGTGGTATAGTCATACTCCTTAAAACTATATTGCGTACCCAACATCACCGCAATATCGTGCTTGTCCGCGAAAGTCCGACTCCAGTTAGCATAAGCATTAAGGGTGTAAAGGTCTGTCTGGCTGTTGCTCTTGATATAGTTGCTTTCTTCCTGCTGAGGATTAGTCATTACTTTTTTAGTGCCGGCATAGTTATACCAATCAATAGATGTCCGTTGTATATCCCGCGTAGCATTGTTCGTGTTATAACCCAAAGTAGCTACCGCATTAAAATGTTCATTGAAAGTATACTTAAACATCTCGCTGATATTAATACCCGTAACTTTCAGTTTATTGTCGCCTCCCAGTTCGCAATACCAGTTGGGCGCTCCCCATGTACCCCAGGCATAAGGCTTTCCATCTGTTGTAGACGAAGGGAAACCCGGCTGCTGGGTAGAAGCCGTCAGCGCGGAACCGACTTGTGTAGGCGCTACCTGATCCTGACGGAAGAATGAAAGCACGGACTCTATATCAAACTTATCCGTCACATGGAAAGTATTATTCAAGCGGAGATTATAACGCTGGTTATTATTGTTACCCCATTTCAAATTACTATCATCGTACATATAGCGGCCGGACAAACGATAAGTCGTCTTTTCACCGCCACCGGATACGCTCAGCTCGTGAGAGGTAGACATTGCCGTACCCCACAGGATATTCTGCCAATCGGTATCAAAGAATACAAAGTCCGCAACATCGGTAAAAGCATTATTAAAGGGATTCACCGTATTATCCAAATCAATATAATGCCCCTTGTTTGCCTGAGCTAAAGCGGTATATTGCAGCCAAGTATCGTCTTCCGGTTTATAACCGTCGTTCAGTCGGGCTTGCGTAACGGCATTACACCATTGGTCCAAGGTCATCAGCTCCGGCTGAAGTCCGACAAACTTTGCAGTTACCGAACCGCCATATTCCACTTTCGCCTTACCGGCCTTTGCCTTTTTGGTCTGAATCAGAATTACACCACCGGCAGCCTTACTACCGTAAATAGCGGCGGAAGCATCTTTCAAGAAGTTGATAGACTCGATATCCGCCGGATTCAACAGGCTGAATGATTCCGATTCCACCCCGTCGATAATCACCAGCGGATCGGAATTGTTCTTGGAGAATGAACCGCGCAACTTCATATTCCAGCTTTCATCACCCGGCGCTGCCGAGTTACGGGTAATCACCACACCGGGTACCTGCCCCTGCAAAGCCTGTGCGGGACTGGAAAGGGCACCTTTGTCTTTCAACATCTTATCATCCACCACTGTAACGGCTCCTGTCAGTGTTTCTTTTTTCTGAGAGCCATAACCTACGACCACCACTTCCGCCAACACTTCCGAATCCTCACGCATTACAATCTTCTGAAAAGCTTTTGTATCTGAAGCCGGAATTTCCACTGTTTTGTAACCGATATAAGAGATGACTACAACAGCATTCGGAGAAGAAACATTTAAAGTGAAATTACCGTCGATATCCGTTATCACTCCATTGGTTGTACCCTTTTCAAGTACACTGGCGCCAATTACGGACTCGCCTGTCGCATCAACGACCAGTCCTTTCACCGTGCCCGCCTGCATAACGGATTGCACACCTGCAGTCCCGGCAAAGGCAGGCAATGAAGCTCCTGCCGACAATGCGGTAACCAGCATGGCTGAAAAGAAAAGTTTTCTCGATGAGAACTTCAAGAAATCATTTTTCATACGTTTATAATTTAAAATTAACATTCTCGTTAGTACGCTATATTTATTATATACATTGTCTGATATATTCACGGACCTCATGCCGTCCGATACGCAGGTGGTTTTCCACCGTACGGTGTGAAAGGTTCAATTCCGAAGATATGTCCGCTATCGACTTATCCTCAAAACGGCTCATCGTATAGATTTTCCTGCGTTGAGTGGGAAGGACACTGAGTTTACGTTGTTCCAAAGCGGCTAAATCATCAGATATTATACGGCTCTCGGCATCGTTGGTACAAGTTTCGGCATGATCGTACATATAAGAGGAAATTTCCTGCTTCTTATAAAAACGACGCAAATAATCATTCACCAGATTGCGGGAAATGGTATAAATAAAAAATTTCACTGTATCGGGACGGAGCATCTGCTTGTATTCCATTAACCGCAGGAATACATCCTGTGATAAATCTTCAGCCTCTTCCCGGCAGTTTACCTTATGTAATATATACAGATAAACCTGGTTATGATAGCTTACATAAGAATCGGCTATTAATTGAGAAGTTGTCATCGTACTGTTTTCCATATCTCAGATTTTTGGGTTTACGTTTGTTTTACGAAAGCAAAGATATAGATACATACACAGATAACATCATTCTACCATGCCTAATAAATCTCGCTTAATCCTATTAGACTAAAACAAGCGTAAAACACAATAAAACAAAGATTTAAGAATTTGAGACTCCCAGTATCAACTAATAATTTGAGACTCCGGCAGTCATTTCAAGAATAAATTCCACGGTTATTCATTCGTTTTTCCGATACTGCGAATGTATTCATTGGGAGTAATGCCCGTGGCCTTTTTAAAGTAACGGAAGAAAGAGGCGCGAGAACTGAAACCGCAAAGTTCGGCAAGCGCGCCAAGAGTATATTTGGAGTATTCATCTTTAGCAATCAAATGTTTGAATTCAGCGATACGGTAATCGTTGATATAGTCATAGTAATTACGGTTCAGATGCTGATTAAAAAGATAGGACAGAGTATGGGCGGACGTCCCTATCATAGCCGCCAAATCCGCCACTTTCAAATCCGGATTTGTATAAGCCTTCTCACGATGCATGATATTCTCCAATTTCCCGGTGAGACGCTCGCATTCTTCAAGACTGATTTTACTGGTCTTGTACTTTTCTTCCGTGACAGCAGTCTTGGGCTCTACTTCGGCAACAGGCAAAGGCTCAACCGTTTTCTTTGACTTCCCTCTCCGCCTGTAAAAATAAAAAACGCACAAAAGCGACAAGACAATCAGAATAACCGCCCCCACAATCCAGGCCATAACCGGATAAGCAATATGTACCGCCATACTGATTTCCGAATCGGCCACACCGACACGCCGCACCTTAAAGCAATAATTGCCTGACGACAAATCATAATAAGTGATATCCGACCGTCCCATCAGCATCTGCCATCCTTCTTCCTTACCTTCCAGCTTGCACTCATAAGACATATAACTGGGATCGGTAAAATTCAAAGCGGAAAAGCGAACCGTCAGATTGTTTTGCGAATTTTCCAAATCCACCCGCATCTTATCCTTATTCCATGCGGGCGCTACCGGATGTTTGCCGTTTACAAAGACATCTGTAATCCTCAAAGGGCGATTATGTTGCAGAAACTCTCCTTCGGCGTGAGTATTCATATAAATCAACCCTTTCGAGTTTCCCATCCAGATACGGCCCTGCCCGTCTTTTACAGGCAGGCAGAATATAAAGATAGGACTGGGAATCCCGTCTATGAAATGATACAGGATAAACGTGTCCTTCTTGTCATACCGGTACAAGCCGTTGCTGGTACCGATCCATAGCCAGCCCTCATCATCTTCTATCATAGACATGCAATCCTTACCCTCGAGCAAGGTATTAGGCTGCAAATGGCGGAAATGATTCATCGACAAATCGGATATATACATAGGGCCTTTGTCCGGCAGGAAATAAAGCTGATGCGCGGAATCTTCAAATACGGTACGGATTTTCTCCTTATGAATAAATCCCTCCGGAAAGATATCCACTTTTAAACTTTCGGAAGAAGGGTCCCAGATGCACATGCCATTCTCCGTACAAACCCACCCCTTACGTGTAGAATCAAAGTAAATCTCATATACATTCCCCTCAGGCAGCTTAGAGTTGGCACTCGTATAATGGTTCAGCATCCTGCCGTCCTTATAGCGGAATAAGCCGACAGAAGTCCCTATCCATAAGCATCCTTCCGCATCAGACTTAATACAGAATATCTGCCCCTTGACAAAAGGTTGCGCCACGCGAGGCTCAAAATCGCTAATGGTCAATGTTACAGGATCCAGCACATACATCCCGCCGCCATAAGTTCCGACATAATACTTCCCCTGAAAGGCATAACTACAAATAATCATACTGGAACGCAACTGCGGAGCGCTGAAACCGGCATACCTTCCCCGCTGCTCGTCAATAAAATATAAACCGTCACGAGAACCTATCAGTTTTTCACTTCCCCGGAAAGTTATGGTCCTTACAGGCATATCCTTTGTATCAAAATAAGGCGGATAACTGTACGTACGGAACAATTCGCTCTGATAAAGCGTATAATCCAATCCCAATTGATAGAAACCCACCCAAATCAACCCGTCCCTGTCCACCAGCAGGGAGTACACCGAATTGGAACGCAAACTACCGCCTTTTCCGACTTCATGCTGGAAAGAACGGACTATCCTGCCCTGTTTCGTGGAAATAAAGTGCACCCCGTTGCCGTCCGTACCTACATACAACAAATCCTTCCCGTCACAAGACAAGGAAGATATTACATTGCAACCTACATCCAGATAAGAGTCGAACTTATGCGTACGGGTATCAAAACAAGCGATTCCCTGCCCCATCGTACCCAAATAGATAACCGGACCGATACGGGCGATATTGGTGTACGAGCAAATATGCTTGTCTTCCACTATGAAATAGTAAGGAACTATTTTCCGGTTTTCCAATTCCAGCGAGTAAAGTCCGCTCGATGTAGCCATCCATAAGATTCCGTTTTCTCCGAAACTCAGCCCGTTGATGATATTGGCAGCGGATAATACGTTGGGGTCTATCAGAATATGTTCCAACCGTCCTTGCCGGTAAATAAACAGCCCCGCCTCACTGCCGATGTAAAGTCCCCCCTTGCCGTCGGCCAACAAAGAACGGACACCGCATTTGATTGTTTCCGCAGCGATGGCATCCAGCTCGCGCTTCTCATGATTCACGCGCCACAATCCCATGCCATTTCCCATCCATATCTGGTTACCTTCCGTTTCGGCAATGGCATTGACACGCTTCAACTTTTCATTATTGCCTGAGACAGGATAACGTTTCAGGTGGACGCCGTCAAAACGCTCTAATGAAGTTCCCGTACCAATCCATACATATCCTATCGAATCTTTGTACAAAGCATTGACCACCAAATCGGAAAGTCCCTCGGTGACGGACAGGCCACGGAATATAGATGTCTGCGCGTAAGGAGCATAAGAAACCAACAGAACAAAAAGTGCTACTATATATCTGAGTGTTATGCTTTTCATACAATGTAAATTGGATTCCGTTGCCGTGACAACGCTACAAATATAAGGAAAAAACACAGTCCTTCCGCATTTCAATATCCATTTTAGTATTAAATACAGGCAAAGATTAAGAATCACTCAATTCAAAGCAGAAAAAAATTGTATATTTGCGCCCCAACCAACTTACAGGCACATGGCAGGTATCTACATCCATATTCCCTTTTGCAAGACACGTTGCATTTATTGCGATTTCTACTCCACCACCCGTAGCGAACTGAAAGACCGCTACATCCATGCGTTGTGTAAAGAGTTGCAGATACGGAAAGAATATCTGAGAGAAAAGCCCGTCGAAACGATTTACTTTGGTGGCGGCACCCCTTCACAACTTGCGGAAGAAGATTTCCGGGAAATATTTGAAACCATCCGGAAATACTATGGAATGGAGCATTGCCGGGAAATTACTCTTGAAGCCAATCCCGACGACCTGACCGAAGAATATGCCGTCATGCTGCAACGATTGCCTTTCAACCGTATCAGCATGGGAATACAAACTTTTGACGACGCCACCCTGAAACTGCTGAACCGCCGCCATAACGCGGCGCAAGCCGTCAATGCCGTACATCATTGCCGCCGTGCGGGTTTCAATAATATAAGCATCGACCTTATCTACGGCCTTCCCGGCGAAACGGACGAACGCTGGAAACGTGATTTGCAACAAGCCGTCAGCCTTAACGTAGAGCATATCTCCGCTTACCACCTGACATACGAAGAAGGCACCCGCATCTACGAACTTCTGCAAACGCACCGTATCCGCGAAGTAGACGAAGAAAGCAGCCTTCGCTTCTTCTCCACCCTTATGGACACGCTTGGCAGTGCCGGCTACGAGCACTACGAAATATCCAATTTCTGCCGTCCGGGCATGTATTCCCGCCACAATACATCTTACTGGAAGGGAATTCCCTACTTGGGTTGCGGTCCTTCGGCACATTCATTCAACACAGATACCCGTGAGTGGAACATATCCTCGTTGGAAGACTACATACATTCCATCGAAAACAATCACCGCCGGTTCGAAAATGAATATTTAGACCGTACCACCCGCTATAACGAATGTATCATGACCTCCATTCGCACCAAGCGGGGACTGTCCCTGAATGATTTGGAACGGGAATTCGGCAAGGAACTATGGCAATACTGTATGAATATGGCGCGTCCGCACCTCGATAGCGGAAAATTAGAAATAAGCGACAGCCACCTCTGTCTTACCCGTAAGGGAATCTTTGTATCAGACAGCATTATGAGTGATTTAATGTTCATAGAAGATTGAAAGCCGTCCCCGGAGCAGACAAGCATATCTTTTTGCACACCAATATCTCTATTTTACTATCATATTAACACAGATTAGTCTTCCATATTACATCCGCATTACAAAACAAAGCTGATTTTGTTCATTTTCATAGTCATTAATTGATGTAAATCAAGAAATGAAGGTACAACCCGCACTTTTCCTTCTATTCATTTTTGTGTTATAAAACATATTCCTATATTTGCATAGGTAAAAAGAAAAAGCTAAGCGCTTACAATTGTTTTCAGTAGGTATTAGATTTATTATTAGATTAGTTTTTAGGTATAACAATTAAAAAGTAGGTATTATGAAACGTTTAGGATTAACATTAGTGGCAGC
>ERZ791837.503-NODE-503-length-29800-cov-7.397983_pt1 | contig 29800 bp, 34 predicted proteins | sample MGYA00510292_ERZ791837 | MGnify/ENA primary metagenome ERZ791837 (study PRJEB30046, sample SAMN00715259) | human gut metagenome | study: EMG produced TPA metagenomics assembly of the A metagenome-wide association study of gut microbiota in type 2...
CGACAAGGGAACTGCACGGCAGCTCATCGAAAATGGCGGCGGCACGGTGACGCCCTATGGTGTGATCTACGACAACGGTATGAAATTAGAGCAGGTCTACGATGGCCGGTTCTTCCCCTGCTATTACTACAAGCCGAATGTCATCACCGTTGCGGTGACCTCCAAAGCCGAGCCGGAGGACACAGAGCATATCACATGGCTGTTCCTCCCCATGGTGCAGGAGGAGCTCGACCGCGCCCTCCTTCGCGGGGGCATCACAGACGCTGCCGATGTCCGCCTGCGACTGGAGGACAGCCAGCTCCCCAATGAGGTGGATGTCCTTCTGGATATGGAGTACGAAACTCTCTCAGATCTCAACGAACTGGCAGAGGCAACGGATGGGTTATCAAACGCGGATATGGAAAAGCTGGGGGCCGTGGTCATGCTGGCAGAGCCAAAGTCTGCGGCACAGATCAAAAACCTTGCGGAAAGCCTTGACCTCTTTGACTTCGCCCCCGGTGCGCATACGCCGCAGGAGTACGGCAAGTACATGATCCAGCAGTCCGGCCGCTTCGAGTATGACGAAAACCTCGACGCTTTTTATGACTATGAAAAGTACGGTGCGGAACGGATGAATGAGGAGGATGGGATGTTCACCGACCGGGGTTACATCGCGTACAAGGGCTATTACAGCATGGAGGAAGTGATGAACGGAAGCCAGAGCAGCCGCATGGAGATGGGAGGTTTTTCACGATGATTCTTTATCTGACTCACGGCAATGGCGAGGAAAGCATCCCGCTGGAATTGCCCGCAGCCTCTTCTCAGGTGGAGGAGATCGACATTCGGCTGGACGATATCTGTTCAGGAGAAGGAAATTTCCGCATTTTAGATGTAAAGAGCTCTGTAAAGGGACTCTGGCAGTTTATCCGAAGCGCAGACCTTCTTGACCCGGAAGACTTGGAAAAGCTGAATCGGCTCTCAAGGCAGATCGACACAATGAGCGAAAAGGAGCATCAGATATTTGCCGGCGCACTGTTGAGTGAATGTATCAGCAATCTCAACGATGTGCTGCAAACGGTTGGACGCATCGGACAGTACGGAATGATCCCGGAGGTGACCTGTGACCGGGAACTTGGCTGGTATTTGGTGGAGCATGGCAAAATCGACTGCCCGGAGCATCTCAAGCCGTATTTGGACTATGTTGGCATCGGCGCGGAGTTTTACAGCAATTGCGGCGGTGCGTACACCTTGGATGGGTATGTAGTTCAAAAAGAACATCTGCCGCGCTATTCCCAAGCACCAGAGCCTTGGCGCGATGAAAATCGGGATGAAATCCTCCGCATGACGCTGCGCGTCAATGGAAAGCCGGACTACACCCTCGTCCTCCCCGCTGATGAGGAGTACCTCGATGCTGTGAAAAATTATCTTGATATTGATGCTTTCGCGGATGCCATGCTCTGCGATATTCGCTTCAAGGTGCCTTACATCGGTGAGCTGATCCGTGACACGGATTGCCCCGCCGTGGAGGATTACAACGATTTTGCCGAAGCCTTGGAGGACATCTGGCAGAAGGACGGGATGCTTCTGACCTGCGCCGCTGTGCTGGAGGCCGAGAAACCGGAAACCCTGCACCGGGCCTGTGAGCTCCTGCGTAATCTGGACAACTACCAGCGCATCACGGAGGATGCCTACGGTTACGGTCAGCAGCGATTACAGGAAACGCTGGGGCTGGATGATGAAGCCATCTATGAGCTGGACGGCTACATGGATTTTGAGAAATACGGTCAGGACTGCATGGAAAACGACTGCGTGACAATAACAGAGTTCGGCCTTCTGCGCCGCCTGGACCCGCCCTTCCCGGAGCAGCGGCAGGGGCAGCGGATGATGTAAGCAAAAGCGGCTCGATCCATTTGGAACGAGCCGCTCGATAGGCAGACAAACTGGAATTTATGAGCCTTTAGCGTTGGCAAACGCCGATTTAAACGCATCTATTGCTCGTTCCGCTGTATGCTGTTTGATTAGGCCATCTTTTGCGTTTACCGCAAGATGGATACTGGTTCCATCAGCCTTGAGCAGAAGAAATGCAGGATTCATATTTGCGGCACCCGATAAAATCACTCCAGAAATTATACCATCTTCTATGTTTTCCTCAAGGATAGTTCCACATTCTGAAAGTGCTGTTCTCATCAACGCATAAGTATCGCCGGACGTATTCTCAATCTGACACTCAATAGCTGTCATAGCAAGATTTAATGCAACTTTTTTTGTGATTGTTCTACCAAATTGGGGTGCATACATGGAAATTATATTGGCCAACAAATCATTGATTTGTCCGTTCATCATATCACTTGCTCCTCTCCACAAATTTCGATTTGTTTACCTCATCATAGCGCATCCCCAGTAATGTGTAAAGCCAAATTCTACACCGAAAGGAGATCATAACTTTGAAAAAAACAACACAATTCCATATCCGACCTGCCCGCCCGGAGGAGGCGGGCTTATTTTATACCCCGCACCCCGAAGAAGATAAGCGGCTGGGTACCGTTGGACATGTCCGGATGGACTTCGGGCGCAGCGGCAATGAGTTCTGGCATACATGGTGGCCCCGCGGCCCGGAGGAGCTGAACAGTCCTGTGTTCAAAGCGGAGCTGCAGGAGGTCGTGGACACGCTGCGGGAGAGTGTGCTGAAAAGCCGCTTCGCGATGGAGCGTTTTTGCTATGAACACGGTGGCAAAATCAGCGGCGGCTGGACACAAAACTACGGTTACATCGTGGAAACCGAGCATTACCGCTACTGCCTGCGCTGCAATCCGTCCCCCGGAGATTATAACTGCTACCTCACGGCCTATGATCTGGATGTCCAGCGGCAGAACATGACGCAGGACAAGCCTCTGGTGGGCCGCGTCACCTATGCCAACGGCGATACACAGGAGTTTACCGATGCCGAAGCCTTTCTCGAGTGCGTGCGGGAGGAGCTTCCGTATCGCCCGACCACAGGCTTCCGTTACGAGGTGCTGACCGACGATCCCAGCGTCCGCAAGCAGGTGGATGACATGATCTTCGACTTCTACGGCGAGGAAGCCCCTTGCCGGCAGGAGGATCACGAGCCTCGGCCCGAGCAGGGCATGACCTTCGGAGGAATGTAATGGACGCTTCAAGAAAGCAGCGAGATCCGGTCGCTTTCAAAAGCCTTGCCGAGCTGAAGCGGTTCATCCGACCCGGTGTGGAGCTTAAGACCGTCAGCCACGCCAATCACGCGGATATGGTGGGGCTGACCCGTGTGGTGACCACAGTGCAGACGGTGGGCTTCTATTCCAAGGTCAAGGATCAGCCGGAGCATCCCTTCTCCACCTGCAACCACGGCAAGGGCTTCTACACCGATTTTGGAAAAGCCGGCAATTACATCTTTGATGGTACAACGATCAAGGTGAAGGATACTCGAAAGCAAGATCGCGGTGTGATCTACGAGCTGGAGTTTTACGACAGAGAGCAAAACATGGAGGAAACGATGATGGACAGAAAAATGGTGAATTTTATCAGGGAACAGTATCCCCCCGGCACCCGCATCCGGCTCAATTCGATGGACGATCCCTACGCGCCCATTCTTCCCGGCACCGAGGGTGAAGTGGACTTCGTGGATGACATTGGCACTATCCACATGAAATGGGACAACGGCAGGACATTGGGGATTGTCCCCGGCGAGGACAGCTTCACCGTGCTGCCGCCCAAGCTGACCACCCTCAAGCTGTATATGCCCCTGACCGCCGATCTCTACGAGCGGAACGAGTACGGCGATCTCGATGACAGCAGCACACTGCTGGAGGGCAGTGTGCTGCGCGGCTATCAGGATCAGATCATGGCGGCACTGGTGAAAAGCCGGATGCCGGAGGAGACCGAGCGAGGTCTCATGCATTGGTATGACGAAGCCGACAGCGTTGACCGCAAGGTACGCTCTGCCGTCTTCACCGTGGAGAAGCGTGACCGGCAGCTTTGGGGCGTGGCGGAATGCCGCGTCGCCGGGGAGTTGTCGGACACAGAAATGGATACTTTGAAAGAGTTTATCACCGGACAGGCTTCGGACGGCTGGGGCGAGGGGTTTGAACAGAGGGAGATTGCCGTGGATGACGGCGGTGAATTGTATGTCCACTTTTGGAACTCGGACGAGTGGAGCATCCAGACGGAGCAGGAGCTTTTCTCTCCCAAACTGGCGGAAGGTCTGCCGGAGCTGTGCTTCTCCACTCTCCCCGGCACCGGCGAGCTCATCTGTATCAAGCGCGGTGAGATCGGCTACTACCACAGTGATTGGAACACCAACGATCCCGCGCATAATCGTGAACTGGCGGACTATAACAACGAGCGGCTGGGCGTTACCCCCGCGCAGGAAAAAGCCATGAAAACGGGTTCCATGTTCGGCTGGGGCGTCCCCGGCGCGGACCCCGCCTACTATGAACAGCAGCCGGAGATGGGAGGGATGACCCTTGGGTAAAAGAATACTGCGTGTGTATCTCGCTAAAAACGATGCACCGTATAGCGCAGCCTATGCCAAGCTGGATCTGCCCGCCTCCCCGTGGGAACTGTGGGACGCCATGGAAAAGGTGCGGTTGAAAGACGACGAAGCACTGTACATGGAAATCGACGATTACTATGCTTTTGAATATCTCGCCCCACATTTAGGAGAGCTGGATATCAGTCTCAACGAGCTCAATGACCTCGCCGCGCTTCTGTCAGCGCTGGACGAGGTGCAGGAGGTTGCCTTTGACGGTTTTCTGCGTATGGAGGTGCAGAATAAAGTTGATACCAACGGCGGCGTCATCACGCTGCAGGATCTGCGGGATCTGGCGGTCAGCGCAAAAACCGACTGTTATCATGTGGTGGATGCCGCGGATGACGCCCAGCTTGGCCGCTTCTATGCGGAAAACGAGTTCGTCCCCGAGCTGGACGGTATATCCGACGAGGTATTCGAGATGCTGGACTTCGCCGGCATCGGAAGAATGATGCGATGCAGTGAAAACGGCGTATTTGTGGGAAACCTGTATGTGCTGCAGGATGGCGAGCTGACAACCGCGCCGCCTGTCCAAAAGACACTGCCGGAAAAGCCGGGATACCTCTTCCGGCTCACGCTCGGACTACATCCCGACATTGGCGATACGCGCACGGTGACGCTGGATCTTCCCGCAGCAGAGGCGGAGCTGCTGGACGCGCAGGAACAGCTCGGTGTGGAGGGCTGGGAAGGCGTCACGGTCATTGATTATGACGGGATCATCCCCTATGCGGCAGAATTCACCGACCTGCCCATGGAGCTGGAGGATTTCAATGCCTTCACCAAGACCGCGCGGGACATTCCGAGATCCGAGGTACCAAAGCTGAAGGCTCTGCTGGAACAGTTCGAGGTACGGGACATCGAAACGGCGATGCTCCTAACGGAGCATCTGGCCGATTACATCCTCATGCCGAACCTCAGCTCACCGCAGGAGGCGGCACTGGACCAGCTCTGCTTCATCATGAACCGTGAAGAAGCCGTTCGGCTGATCCCGTATGTGAACCTCTTCAACTACGGCGAGACAGTCATCCATGCGGACAACGCCGCCCTCACATCCTACGGCCTGCTGCACCGCGCGGACTATGAACCAATGCTCTCACCCATGCAGCAAAAACAGGAAAAGGAGATGACGATGCAATGACCAGGGAACAGATCCAACATGAAAGCGACCGGCCGCTGCCTTGCGCAGCGCAGGAGGCATTCCAATGCAGACCGGATGCTCTGAGCGATGACGAAAAGACGATCCTCTCCGCCGTGGTTCTGCAAAAAGGCGAGGCGGAGGCTGGGGAGATTTTCAGAGAGTCACCGGAGCATCTGCGTGATTACACGATCCTCAAGGGCGTCAACAGCTACGCCGCGCTGGGCAGATACTACCTCGCCAATGAGACTGCCGTCCCGGAGGAGCTGTACGAATACATGGATCTGGATGCGCTGGGCTGCCGCTATGAGGACGAGCACCCCGGCGTGTTCATCGGCAGTGATTATGTGTGCTACCCTGCGGAGGAACAGAATCTTACCATGGAAATGCAGTAGCTGACCATATCTTTCCACGCCAGCTGCGCGGATAAGAACTACACCAAGGGGCCGTATTCCCGGACGGGGAAAAGCGGCCCCTTCTTTTTTGCGCTGATTTGACCTCCTGCTCCGGGATAACGGACCCGGAAAGGAGGAACTGTGCCGATCAACAAAGCCCTTGCAGAGTATCTTGACCTCTACCACAAGGGCGAGGCAAACGCCGTCACCAGCCGGGAGCTGGAGTGTGCCTTCCGAATGCGCGGCTCCGAGCTGCGCCGGGAGATCAACGCCCTGCGGGGCGACGGCATCCCCATCTGCAGCTTTGAGGGTGGCTACTACTATGCCGCCACCGAGGAGGAGCTGCGGCGCACCATCCGGCAGCTCCGCAGCCGGATCAAGAAAATCGCATTTGCGGAGCGCGGCCTGTCCCGCACCTTGCCTGACTATGAGGACACCGGTCAGCTCTCCCTCCCGCTGGAGGGAGGTGACACTTCTTGAACAGCTTTATTCCCTGGGTAGGCGGCAAGGGCAAGCTGCTGTGGATCATCAACAAGCTGATGCCGGACCGTTACACCCGCTTCATCGATGTGTTTGGCGGAAGCGGCACGGTGACCATGTGCCGTCCCATCCAGCGCGGCTGCATGGAGGTCTACAACGACTTCAACGGCAATCTCACCAACCTGTTCTGCTGCGTGAAGAACCGCCCCATGGCACTGCTGGCGGAGTTGGGATTCCTGCCGCTGAACACGCGGGATGACTTCAATGTCCTCTATAAATTCTTCTCCAAGGGCGAGTTCACGGACGACTACCTGCAGGAGGAGATGAATCTAACGGAGGTTTACTTGAAGCCCCCCGATGCCGAGACCATCCGCGCCCTTATGCTGGAGCGCGCGCCCCGCGGGAGCATCCGCCGCGCGGCGGACTTCTTCAAGCTCATCCGCTACAGCTTCAGCGGCGGCGCCAAGTCCTTCGGCGGCAAGCCCTGCGACATTCGCCGTTTCTTTCACCTGATCTGGGAATGCTCCCGCAGGCTGGCGAATGTCATCGTGGAGAATAAGGACTTCGAGGAGGTCATCCGTCAGTACGACCGGGCAGGCGCCGTGATCTACTGTGACCCGCCCTACTACAAGGCGGAGGGCTGCTACGAGGTGGAGTTTCCCCCGGAGGATCATCGGCGGCTCCATGATGTACTGGTCACCTGTGAAGGATACTTCATCGTTTCCTACAACTACCAGGACTACATCTGCGAGATCTATCAGGATTGCTATATCTTCCGCACCTCCCGTCCCAACAGCATGTCCCAGACGGCAGGCAGCGAATATGAGGAGATCGTCATCACCAATTATGACCCCCGCAAAGCCTGCTGGCAGCTCTCCATGGATAGTCTGCTGGGCGGCGATGGCGACACCCGCTACGAGCTGATCCATGAGCCGGAGCATCCCTTAAAAATCTGAACAATAAAAGGAGAAGCAGCATGAAATTTGTAAAATACAACGACAACAAGAGCGTCACCATCCCGCCCGCCGTTCTGACCGTCTGCGGGCTGGACGACGAGGGGAAACTGGAAATGGCCGGCGCCAAGGGCGCGGTCATTTTGTCAAAGAGCGAGATGACCGCCATGGAGATGGTGCGCACGATCCTCGCCCTGACGGACCGCGCCGGTCAGCTGATGAGGGAGCTGACGGACCTCTGCGGCAGCTGCGAGGGCTGCACCGAGGGGCACTGCACCTTCCGTGATGCGGACATCGAGGAGCTGATCCGCCCCGCCGTCACCGTTCCCGATTGGGCCAGAGCGGAAGCGGACATCGCGCCCGACGCCAAGCTGGACTGCCATGTGGACGAGGGCTCCGGCGTGATCACCGTGTGCGAGACATTTTACGACCACGACCTCTCCGATATTCCCGCCGAGCTGCTGGAGGCCCTGCGTAAGTCCGGCTGCTGCCTGTCCGTACTGGAGGATATGCTGATGGACGACGATGTTATCTACGATAAGTGATACCGTAGGCATTCAAAGAAGAAACGAGGCGAGATATCCAAATGAATGAAACCTATCTCTATCCCTACTCGGCGAAGGAGGCCAGAGAACGAAATGAGCTTTCGCTCTGGAGGGAAAGCCATCGCGCCAACATCGCCTGCCGTGATGCCATCGAGGATACCATCCGCCGGAGCTTCGACGGAATGCATCTGGACAAGGACTGTATCACACCCGTGCTGGACGAATACGGCTATAAGCGCACCGCATGGGTGCTTGCCAATACCTTGCATGAACTCAAGTGGGACGGGCGTTTCAGCCCCGCCAATAAGCAGTGGGCTGAGCGGCGCTACATTCCGCAGGATGAGCGTCACAATGCTGAGATCACTGTTCGGAGCCACCCCGCCGTGCTGGATGGCTTCGTCAGTCTCTACCGCAAGGCGGTGCAGGCGTTAAATCTCTTCGGCGCGGAGCACTGCGTCGGTGACCGCGCCGAGCAGGACTTCACCGGCAAGGTGCTGGTGCTGTCGCCGGATACGCTGAAGGAATCCTGCTGGAGTCAGGCGGATCAACTCTGGTATGCCCATGACGGCTTTGGCTGCAGGCCCCATGCCATTGGCCGCTCGGTGCGCTGTACCTGTCTGGGTGACGGCGAGACTACTCGCTGGAATCGACACGAGTTCATCGGTGTGCTGGACGAAAAATACCTGCCCGACTGGGCGCGGGAGAAGCTCATGGAGCTGACCGCACCCCGGCAGGAGGAACCGGCCGCAGGTGAGATGAAGCTGGAATGATCGGAGGTGAGTAAGTGCAGCGCATCTTCATTGATAACCATGACCGCATCCTCTATTACAGCAATCCTGCCGGATACATCGCGGGAAAGGAGGCGGTGGTGGACACCATGTTCCAAACGCAGGAACTGGAGCGTTTTCTGCAAAAGCAGGCAATTCCCATCCGCTGGGAGGACGGTGTCTATGACCGCCTCCTGCTGGGGCAGAGGGGCGGCCGCTTCGACCCGGAGGCTCCGCCCCTGAAAAGCTGCCGTGTGTGGCAGCTCACGCGGGACAGCCCCATCAATATGCGCTTCATCCCGTATGAAGCCCTGCTGGAGCGTTTCGGACACCCTGACCGTAAGCACTACGAAACAGTCTATGACGGTCTGATCGGGACCAATGACCCGGAGGAGATCTACGCGCTCTTCCGCGACCCGGTTCCCGGCTACGACGGCAGACCCATCGGCATCTCGGATGTGCTGGAGCTGTACGATGAAGGCGGCAGCGAGTTCTACTACTGCGACCGTGTCGGCTTCCGGCAGATCGAGTTCGCGCCGCGGCAGGAAATGGAGCTGTGTCCGTGAATTGAGCACCCGGCCGGGTGCTTTTTTCATATCAACATCAGAAATAGGAGGAAAGAAAAATGCCCAAGAGCCAGAACAAAGCAAGCACCCCCGTCCCCGCGCAGGAAAGCCGGTCCCCCGTGACCTTCGATGTCCGAGTCTATCCCGTGAAGGACAGCAAGTACACCCTCGCCAACGCCAGTGTGGACATCAACGGCGTATTCGCCATTCGCGGCGTGAAGGTCATCCGCAGCGAGAAAGGCCCCTTTGTCGCCATGCCGCAGTACAAGGACAGCCACGGCGACTATCACGACATCTGCTTCCCCTGCACGAAGGAGGCCCGCCAGCAGTTCAACGACGCGGTGCTGAATGCCTACGAGCAGTCGCTCGGGCAGGCCCAGCAGCCGGACAATGCTCCCGCCGCGGAGCAGGTCATGTAAGTCACCCACAATACGAAACATATAACTTGTAGGAGGAAATTATCACATGAAGAAGATTATTAAGAACACCGCCAATTCCATCCGCACCAAGGCCATCCGCCTTGCCGCCACCCGCCGCTCCGGTGAGGGCTACATCGACACCGCCGTCAAGATCCTAATCGCCGTGGTGCTGGGCGCGCTGCTGCTGGCGGGCCTCTACGCTTTGTTCGGCGATGTGGTCATGCCCACGCTGAACCAGCGTATCAAGGATATGTTCAACTACGCCGGCGCGCTGGGCGGCTGATCCGTGGCATCTGTCCTGCAGGGGACGCTGTTCCTCATCGGACTTATGAGCGCGGCATGGACGGATCTCCGGCGCAGGCAGATCTATGACCTTTCCGGTATCGTCATCGCAGGGGCGGGGCTGATTTCCTTCAGCCCCGCCCGGCTTCTCGGCCTGGCGCTGGCCGTCCCATTTTGGCTGGCAAGCCGGAGAGGACGCGGCGGCATGGGAGATGCGTTCCTCATCGCCGCCTCCGGTTTTCTGCTGGGCTTTCTGCGTGGAGTCGCCGGACTGGTGCTGGCATTGGTGCTGTACTGCCTTTTCTACCTTGCAATAGCCGCCCTGCACAAGATCCGCAGGCAAGAGCGTCCACCGGAGAGCTATCCATTCGCGCCATTTCTTGCAGTGGGCTTCTTTACCGCATATATCATCTAAGAATAAGGAGGACTTGCTCCATGAGTATTTTCAAAAACCGCACGGTCATCGGCGTCATCTGCATTCTGCTGGCGCTGGTGATCTGCTTCGGCATCACGCCGCTGTTCAATCAGAGCATCAGCCAGAAGGCGGAGATCGTCCGTGTGACGAAGGACATTCACGCCGGCGAGCTCATCACCAAAGACATGGTCACCACGGCCGAGGTCGGCTCCTATAATCTCCCCTCCGGTATCCTGCGTGAGAAGGACAATGTAGTGGGCAAATACGCCAAGGCGGACCTTGCCGTTGGCGATTATATTCTCGCTGCCAAGCTCTCGGACGCGCCTGCCGCCGAGAATGCGTATCTCTATAATCTGGATGGCACGAAGCAGGCCATCTCCGTCACCATCAAGAGCTTCGCCACAGGACTGTCCGGCAAGCTCCAGAGCGGCGACATCGTATCGGTCATTGTGGCGGACTACCCGGAGGACGGCGAAACCACCATCCCCGCCGAGCTGCAGTACGTGGAGATCATCTCTGTTACCGCCAGCACCGGCTATGACGCCAATACCGGTGAAGCAAAGGGTGACGAGAAGGAGCTGCCCTCTACCGTGACCTTCCTCGTTCTGCCGGAGCAGGCCAAGGTGCTGGCGGAGCTGGAGCAGGTCGCCAAGCTCCATTTGGCGCTCGTCTACCGCGGCACGGCAGACGGCACAAGGCAGTTCATCGAGGCGCAGGATTCGCTCGTTGAGGAGCTGTACGCAGAGCCGGAGGAAGACCCCATTGAGGAGGGCGAAGCTGCCAACCCCGCCGCAGCCACACCGGAGAGTGAGGTGACAGGATGAATTTCAGAAAGGCCAGCATCTTTCAGCGCGACACAGAGAAGCCGGAGGAGCAGAATGACAGCGGCGGTATGCTGGCGGTCTGGGGCAGCCCCGGCAGCGGAAAGACGGTAACGGCGGTGAAGATCGCAAAAATGCTCTCCGCCAGAAAGAAAAATGTCATCCTTCTGCTCTGTGACATGGCCGCACCCATGCTGCCGTGCATCTGTCCCGCGGACGCTCTGGAGAGCAATGGCTCTCTTGCCGGCGTCCTGGCAGCCGCCCGTATCAGCGAGAACCTTATCAAGCATAACCTTGTCACCTTTAAGCGCAACAGCTGCCTTGCGGTATTGGGGCTTCTCGAACGGCAGAACGAGTACAGCACTCCGCCCTTTACGCAGAAGCAGGTGGTAGAGCTGCTGGACGGCCTGCGTCAGATCGCACCCTATGTCATCGTGGACTGCGGCAGCTACATTGCCAACGACATCCTCTCCGCTGTAGCGCTGATGGAAGCGGACAGTATCCTGCGCCTTGCCAACTGTGACCCCAAAAGCGTCAACTACTTTGCAAGTCAGCTCCCTCTGCTGGACGGGCCCGAGTGGGACATGGACAAGCAGTATAAGGTGGCATCCAATGTGAAGCCCTACCAGGCAGCGGACCACATCGGCAAGGTGCTGGGCGACACGGCCTTCGTGCTGCCCTATTCGCAGGAGCTGGAGGATCAGTATCTGGCGGGCAATCTGCTTGCCGACCTCGTCCTCAAGGACAGCCGACCCTTCCGCAAGGAGTTAGAGCGTATCATTGCAGAGGTGTTTTGAAAATGAGAAAGGAAAACTTATCGTCCCCCTCGGAGAGCAGGGGGTTCCCCAAAGGGGGACCGGTCCCCCTTTGGAGGCGCACCGCGAACGAAGTGAGCAGGCATTTTCCGCAGAAAATGTGTGCGCCTGGGGAGGTGTTTTAATATGGCTCTTGGTGAAAAGCGAAACGGCTCGGTCTTTGCCACAGCTGCACAGCGGCGGGACGCGGCGGAATATCAGGTCACCTCGGAGCCGGAGGTCGTCCCCGTAGTGGTGGACGACACGCCGCAGCGGACCTTGAACACCGACATTGGCACACTCGGACGGGCGCACAACCTGTTCTTTACCCCGTCGGCAGAGGGCAGGGACTTCAATTCCGTGCTGCAGGAGGTGCAGGAGTACATCTCCGGCGCCTACGCCGCACTCATCACCGGGGGCGGCGAGGACTCCAAGGAACAGCTCATGCGCTACATCACCAAGTACCTGCAGGACCGGCGTATCGCCGTAGCAGGCATGACGCAGACAGAGCTGGTGGACGCCATCTATTCCGAGATGGCGGAGTTCGGCTTCCTGACCCGCTATATCTACGCCGACGGCATTGAGGAGATCAACATCAACTCGTGGCGGGATATCGAGGTGCAGTATTCGGACGGTCGAAGTGAAAAGCTCACGGAACACTTCGACTCGCCGGAACACGCGCTTGCTGTCATCCGGCGAATGCTCCACGCCTCCGGCATGGTGCTGGACAACGCCAGTCCTCTGGTCACAGGGCATCTGACCCGCAACACCCGTATTGCCGCTATGAAGTCCCCCGTGGTGGATGAGGATGTGGGCGTTGCCGCCTCCATCCGAATCGTCAACCGCCACAATCTCAGCCGTGAGGATCTGCTGCGCAGCGGCACAGCCACAGAGAAAATGCTGGACTGGCTTTCCGTATTTTTGCGCTATGGGATCTCCATCTGCGTGGCTGGCGCCACCTCCTCCGGTAAGACCACGGCGGCAGGCTGGCTGCTGACTACCATACCCGACAGCAAACGCATCTTCACCATCGAGAACGGCTCCCGTGAGCTGGAGCTGGTGCGGGAGGAAAACGGTAAGGTGGTCAACTCGGTGGTCCACACCCTGACCCGCGACAGCGAAAATGAGCGTCAGCGGATCGATCAGATCGCGCTGGTGGATATCTGCCTGCGCTTCAACCCGGACATCCTTGTGGTGGGTGAGATGCGCGGCGCCGAGGCCAATGCCGCGCAGGAGGCCGCCCGCGTGGGCGTGGCGGTGCTGACCACCATCCACTCCAACTCCTGCGAGGCGACCTACCGCCGCATGGTGTCCCTGTGCAAACGAGCCGTGGATATGTCGGACGAAACGCTTCTCAGCTATGTGACGGAGGCATACCCCATCGTGGTCTTCTGCAAGCAGCTGGAGAACAAGCAGCGCCGCATGATGGAGATCATGGAATGCGAGATCCTGCCCAATGGGGATCGCCGCTACAACACGCTGTTCCGCTATGTTATCACGGAAAACCACATGGAAGACGGCAAATTCGTCATCGAAGGACATCACACGCAGGTGAATGAGATCTCCGTGAGTCTGCGCAAACGCCTGCTGGAAAACGGTATGCCCAACGAGGAGCTGCAGGCTCTTTTGAAACCCGAGAAGGAGGTGAACGCCACTTGACAGCCCTGCTGCTGACTGCGTGCGTCGGCATGATCACCGGCGCATTTCTTATCTTCCGCGTCTCGCCCATGGACTTCACGCTGGGTGTGTTCCGCCGGTTGACCGCCGGGCCCAAGAGCATCCGGGATGAGATCAACGAGACCACCCATCGCAAAAAGCCCGGCCTCTTCCGCCGTGAGATATCGGAAGCGCAGACGGTCCTGCAAGCCACCGGCAAGGAGGAACGCTTTCCCGTGCTTTGCGCGGCATCCATGCTGCTCTTTGCCGTGGGTGCGGGCATCGCCATCATCATAAATAACCTCTTGCTGGTGCCGGTGCTGGCGGCCGGCATGATGTTCCTGCCCTTTTGGTACATCAAGCTCACGGCCGGACACTACAGGAAAGCTGTTACCGCCGAGCTGGAAACGGCGCTCTCCATCATCAGCACGGCCTACCTCCGCAGTGAGGATCTGCAGACCGCCGTGGAGGAGAACATCAATTATCTGAACCCACCCGTGCAAGGCGTGTTCCGCAGCTTCCTCACCCGCATCAAGCACATCGACCCGGATATGAATGCGGCATTGGCGGAGATGAAGTCTGCCATTGACAATGAGGTGTGGCGGGAGTGGTGTGAGGCACTCTCCGCCTGCCAGTACGACCACAGCATGAAAAGCACCCTTAATCCCATTGTGGCAAAGCTCTCGGATATGCGCATCATCAATGGGGAGCTGGAGAATCTCGTGTTCGCGCCCCGCAAGGAATTCATCTCCATGGCGGCACTGGTGGTGCTGAATATCCCACTGCTGTACTTTCTCAACAAGGACTGGTATGCGGCCTTGATGACCACCGTACCCGGCAAGGCGGTGCTGGCGGTCTGCGCCGCCGCTATCTTTCTCTCCTTTGCCAGAGTGGTCAAGCTGACCCAGCCCATTGAATATCGGAGGTGACGGACATGACGATCTTACTGTTCCTTTTCGGCGTGGCCGTTGCCGCAGGTCTGTTCTTCATTCTGGCAGACATTCTGAAGCTGCCCCGCCTCTCCACGGAGAAGGCACTTCTGTCCGCAGGGCGAGCCGAGAAAAAGCGGATGAAGTCGCTGGACGCGATCTTCCTTGGCTGGGCCATCAAGCTCTCCAAGTTTATCCGAATGGATGAATACAAGCGTCACCGCATGGAGCGCACGCTGAGTGCCGCCGGCATGGATGTGACGCCGGAGGTCTACTTGGCCTATACCATCCTCAAGCCTGCCGCCGCGCTGCTGGCGGTCATTCCGTGTCTGCTGATCTTCCCTCTGCTCTCGCCCATCGTGGTGCTGCTGTCGATATTGCTTTACTTCAAGGAGAGCCGCAAGGCGGAGGAAATGGTTGCAGAACGCCGTGAGAAGATCGAGGGTGAGCTGCCCCGCTTTGTTGCCACAGTGGAGCAGGAGCTGGGAGCCAGCCGCGACGTGCTGACGATCCTTGAAAACTACAAGCGGCACGCCGGTCCCGACTTTGTTCGTGAGCTGGATGTGCTGACGGCGGATATGCGCTCCTCTTCTTATGAGGCGGCACTGGTGCGCTTCGAGGGCAGGCTGGCATCGCCCATGCTCTCGGACATCGTGCGCGGGCTCATCGGCGTCCTGCGCGGCGATGACGGGCGCATCTATTTCCAGATGCTCTCCCACGATATGAAACAGCTGGAGCTTCAGCGGCTCAAGGCACAGGCGGCAAAGATCCCGCCCAAGATCCGTGTGTATTCCTTCGTCATGCTGGTCTGCTTCATGCTCATCTACATTGTGGTCATCCTCATGCAGATCCTCACCTCGATGGGAGGGCTGTACGGATGAGAAACAAATGGAAGAAACGCTCCGGTGAGGGCTACATCGATACCTGTGTCCTCATCCTCTGCGCCATGCTGGTGATCGCATTGGCGGTGAAGGTGCTGCCGGTGTATGTGGCGAAGCAGCAGCTTGACACCTTCGCCGCCGAGCTGGTGCGGGAAGCCGAGATCACCGGCAGAGTCGGGAGTGAAACGACCTCCCGCGCGCAGGTGCTGTCCGAGCGGTTGGAGATCGACCCGGACATCCGCTGGTCCCGTACCGGCCGCATCCAGCTCAATGAGGAGGTGACGGTGACGCTAACCATGGATGTGGACATCGGCTTCGGTGGGCTTGGCAGCTTCCCCATTGAGCTGACGGCACAGGCCAGCGGCAGATCGGAGGTGTATTGGAAATGAGAAAACGACTCTTGCGCTCTCGCTCCGGTGAGGGCTATCCCATGGTCATCGCTGTGACCCTCTGCCTGCTCATGCTCTTTATGGTCATAGCGGAATACTTCCGGGTGAACATCATCGTGCAGGGTGTGCGGGACGCGGTGCAGCAGGCGGTCATTGCCACGGTCAATGAGAACTATGACGATGTGTACCACTCTGTGCGGGAGGGCTATGCCGCAGGTTGGTTTCCAGAGGGGGATGGTGAGTGGTTCGAGTCCATTGACACCGGTGACATCTACGGCAACCTGTCCTATATCCTCGGCCTTACCACAGATGGCGATGGCTACATGAAATACGCCGGAAATGAGTTGGAGTATACGCTCTCCGACCTGTCCGTTCATATCTCCAACAACGCCATCGCCTCAGGCCGGAGCGAGGGGTATCTCGCAACCGCCACCCTCCATCTGGAGGTCCCCACCCGCTTTGCCGGACGTGTGCTGCCGCCCGTGAGTCTAAATCTGCAGGTGCAGGCCAAGTATATCCCGAAGTTTTAGTTCTTTTCACTTCTTGCAGTAGACTTCCGAAGAAAGCTGTGGTATGTTCGGGATAAGAAGAAAAATCACTGACCCCTACAAAGGAGGAGTTCGACCTATGACAGACAAAACAAAACGCATCATCCTCATTGCGGCAGGCGTCCTGCTCTGCGCGGTGCTGGTGGTGGGGATCGTCAGCCGCCTTGCTGCGGTACCCATGCCCATCGACCCCGCCATCCCGGACGATACACCCAACACGAAAGATCCGGTGGTAAACATCAGCGATCCAGAGGTAAAGGTGGATAGCAAGACGGATGGTAAACAGCATGATCCCGGCAGGGATGCTGACAGCTCCGGCACAGAACAGGCCATTCAGGGTACGCCCACCAAGCCGGACGCGCCGGAGCATCCCGGCAAGACGGAGAAGGACCATGCGGCGGATGATGTGCCGGAAGCGGACCGCAACAAGGAAACGCCGCCCACCTACAAGCCGGAGCAGACCGAAGTGAAGCCCCAGCCCACAGAGCCTGCGGGCGGCAGCACCAATGATGCCGGACAGGTGTATGTTCCCGGATTCGGATATGTAGACTATGAGGGTGACAATGTCGGAATCAAAGACGATTCCATGTATGAAAACGGCAACAAAATTGGAATCATGGGCGGCTAAGTCCGCATAATCACAGGAAAGACACGGCTAAGAAGAAGCCGTGTCTTTTTTATCTTCATGACAAGGAGGAATGCGCATGAAAAGGCTTATGCCCCTGTTGCTGGCACTTGTGCTGGTAATATCTGCCGCCGTTCCCGCCTATGCCACAGGAGATGGCAACTTTGACGGCGGTGGAGGCAGCATGGGGGACGGCACCAAGACCAACTACTGGAATCCCGGCATGGACGGCGTGAGAGTGTCTGTGATTCATGCGGACAGTCAGGCTGTCACAGGAACTGTTTTTGATTTGACTAACAAGGTACCTTCAACAGGACTTGCTCACTTTGGAAAGGTGAGCAAACTGTCATATAACACAGGAAAATCCATCGTCCCTAAAGCTGGAAACTACACATATATCAACCCAAGTCAGAGTCTGCCCAAGATCATCTCTACGAGCAGCAGCAAGGCCAGCATTGCTGCCATCCGAAGCTATTTCACCGATGAACAGGTTATCCGTTCCATTGCTGGATACGCAGGAATGGACTTCGATACGCTCATTGGCGGAGACTACAAGCTGGTAGTGGAGCCGCTGGCCTATCTCTGCTATAACGGTCAGCAGTTCGCCATGACCGCTACGGAAGCGGCGCTGTATGATCAGGTCGTCAACGGCGGTCTCAGAAAGAAGCTGGGTACGCTCACCCATAAAAATCTGCCGCTGGCGATTTTTCTGGAGGAAGCGGATCTCGGCTACGCCGCATGGTCCGGCAGCCGCACGGATAAGGCGTCCAACGGCGACATCATCTCATCTCTTGGTATCGGCATCGTCCGCTTCAACGAGGTGACAACGCCGCCCGATCCCGGCGAATATGACTACGAATACCGCGTCAACACAGAAGTCATCACCTCCGTGGAGGTGCGCGGCGGACAGTCCGACCCGGACAACCCCGTATCGGTACGCTTTAATATTCAGGGCAGGACTTACACTGTCAGCAATGTCTACTACCCGGACGGCGACAGCCAGCTGGCATGGGTACGCTGGCGTACTCCCGCGGAACCCTGCGTCATAACGATTTCCGTCAGCGTGTACGGCGGCGGCTCGGCGCAGGGCACCATCACCTGCAATATCGTGGATCTGGCCGGCAATGACCCGCCCAATCCCCTGGCAGATGACCGCAACAACGGCTTCAGGCCGGCATCTGTTCCTCAAAAGGAGCAGGTGACCTCGGCATCCTGGGGCATCTGGTCACCGTGGTGGCAGGAGAATTGGGAGTGGGTAGAAAACTGGCAGAAATGCTGGCACACAGACCGCTGGACGGATGCGGACGGCAAGACCCACAGGGACCGCTGGTACCATTGGGTGGACAACGGCTGGTGGGAGGACCATGGCTGGTGGGAGTTTGACTACAACGGCTACTCCGCAAGCCTGACTGCATCCATGCGCATCACGCCGGATGAGAAAAGCCCCACGGCGACCGCATCCACGCTGAAAAGCGGCTATGGCGTTCAGGAGAAGGCGACCGCAAAAGTCACCACAAATCAGAGTGCGGCTGTCACGGCGGCGCAGAATGCCGTGACCTATTTCCCGGAGTTTGGCTATGAGAACTATTGGCGGCTGCTGGAGGCAGAAATCTCTGGGCGAAGCACGACCTTCCAATTCAAAGCCAACCCCTACAGCACCTACAGCCGCCGCACCCACTTCACGCCCATCTGGTATCCGGACGGCAGCTATACGCCCTACACATGGCTTCTGGATTGCTGGACGCCGGCAGGAATGCTCTCTATGAACCTGACGGACAGCGTCACCATCCGGGGGAATCTCTGGGAGGAGTGGCATATTGCTCCCGCAAAACAACGATAGAAACGGAGGAATCTATGAACAACACAAAACGCAAACGCCTTTGTGCAGCACTGGTGCTGTCCCTGCTGTTGGTCTGCGTGATGGGTACCACGGCCTTTGCCGCAGGCACAGGCGATGTAGCCGGTGCGGTGGAAAGCACATGGCAGACGGCATCCGGTCAGATCAAGACCGTGGTGAACAATGTAGTCTTTCCCGCCATCGACCTGATCCTGGCGGTATTCTTCTTTGCCAAGCTGGGGACAAGCTATTTCGACTTCAAAAGAAGCGGTCAGCTTGAGTGGACGGCTCCCGCCATTCTGTTCGCGTGCCTCGTGTTCACATTGACGGCTCCGCTGTACATCTGGCAGATCATCGGGATTTGAGGTGCAGACAATGACATTTTACGAACAGGAGCTTCGGAAGATCGTCGGAGAACGGTTCCCCGACGCCGCTTATGTGGGCAGAGCATGCTATGTGCGTCTGAGCGATATGAACCGGGCAAAGATCCAATTTGTCGCTGGAATCGTCGCCAATCAGTACAATGCCCTGCAGCTGACAATTCTGAACCGCGGCGAAGGACAGGTGGATGCCCTGCGCCTGCGCTTCTCGGATCTGCTGGGGACGAAGATGACCTCAAATCCCAATTTCCGAAACGGCGTGGAGCCCCACATTTGGGATGACTATGGAAAGGTGAGCTGGTATGTGTATCACCCCACCCGGCAGGACTATGAAGCGTTGTCCGATGCAGTGTCAGACTATCTGGAGGTATTTCAGGATATGAGTCAGTCCGCTGACCGGGCGTGGGAGCAGACAATGTAACAAAAGTGTGATTTGAAGGCCGTACCAGCTGTACGGCCTTTGCCATATCCCAAAGCAGCTGGTGCGGCCTCACCCGGAATAGTGAGGTGAAACCGATCAATGTTCATTTGGGATTTTGTTGCCGCCAAGGTGTTAGGCCAGATCGTGGACTGGTTCTACAGTCAAATCGTAGGCTTTCTCGGCAACTTCTTCGCAGAGATGGGAAACATGGGCGCGGAGCTCTTCACCATGGATTGGGTGCAGAGCATCGTGCTGTTCTTCTCCTATTTGGCATGGGCACTCTACGGCACAGGGCTGGTGGTGGCCTGCTTTGAAACCGGTGTGGAGTATTCCAGCGGCCGCGGCAACATCCGCGAAACCGCCCTCAATGCCATCAAGGGCTTTATGGCTGTCAGCCTCTTCACCGTTGTTCCGGTCCGGCTTTATGAGCTGTGCGTTTCTCTGCAGGGGACCTTCACTGCGGCGCTCACCGGCTATGGGACATCCATTGGGGATGTGGCCGGAGAGGTCATGCAGGAGTTCAACGCCGTGGAATCGATATCCGACTTGACGGCAGGGCCGCTGCTGGGCTTCGGCAGCATCACCAGCGGGATCATGATCCTGTTCTGCCTTATCCTCATGGCTTATGCCGTCGTCAAGGTTTTCTTCGCCAATCTGAAGCGCGGCGGCATCCTGCTCATCCAGATCGCCGTGGGAAGCCTCTATATGTTCAGTGTCCCTCGCGGATATACGGATGGCTTTATCCAATGGTGCAAGCAGATCATCGGCTTATGCCTGTCGGCGTTCTTGCAGGCGACGATCCTTGTCGCCGGACTTATGGTGTTCAAGGATCATGCCCTGTTAGGGCTTGGACTCATGCTCTCCGCCGGCGAGATTCCCCGCATCGCGGGAGCCTTCGGACTGGATACCTCCACCAAGGCAAACCTCATGAGTGCTGTCTATACCGCGCAGGCCGCCGTCAACACCACACGCACGGTCGTACAGGCGGTGGCGAAATGAGCAGACTGACGATGGGCAGCTTGTTCGATGGTATCGGTGGTTTTCCTCTGGCTGCCATTCGCAGTGGCATCACACCGGTGTGGGCGTCGGAGATTGAAGCATTTCCCATTGAGGTGACAAAGCTGCGCTTCCCCGATATGCTCCATGTGGGCGACATCACAAAGCTGCATGGTGCGGAGCTGCCGCCCGTGGACATCATCTGCGGGGGCAGCCCATGCCAGGATCTGTCTGTTGCTGGCGCAAGGGCAGGTCTTGCGGGGGCGCGTTCCGGTCTGTTCATGGAACAGGTCCGACTGGTAAAGGAGATGCGAAATGCAGACATACAAAGAGGCCGAACAGCTTTCGATGTTCGGCCAAGATTTATGGCATGGGAGAACGTGCCCGGCGCCTTCAGCTCGGGAACGCCAAAGGGCGAAGACTTCCGAATCGTTCTGGAGGAGATCGTCCGCATTAAATGCGATTCCGTTTCAGTCCCTCGACCTGACTCCGGGCGCTGGGAATCTGCTGGGCGAATTCTATTGGGAGCTGATTTCTCCCTGGCGTGGCGGTGCCTCGACGCTCAATACTGGGGTGTCGCCCAAAGACGCAAAAGAATCTTCCTTATCGCAGATTTTGCAGGCAGATCCGCCCCTAAAATACTATTTGTCCCCGAAGGCCTGCCTGGGCATCCTGCGCCGGGCCTTTGAGCGCGGCAAGGAGCTGCCGAAGAAGCTGGAGCGTGCCCTAAAGATCCAGGCGGGGCTTATGCGCCCGGACGGACAGCCCACAGGATTAGAAGCGTACCACATCAACCAGCGGGATGAGGGCATCGACCTGCACGGCGTATCTGGCGCGTTGATGGCAACCACCAATATGCAGATGCAGACCTTCGTGACGCAGCCGGACGAAGCTGCGGAGGGCTTTGACGGCTACAACGGCGACCTGACCGGCGATGTGGCGGCCACACTCGGCGTCAACTGCGGGATGTCCACCGGCAGGAATGGCGTCATGGCCTTTGCCGCCAATCAGCGGGACGAGGTGCGCGACCTCCATGATGTAGCTGGTGCGCTGGGCGCACAGCCGGGAATGAAACAGCAGACCTTCATCGCTGCCGCTTTTTCAGCGGGTCAGGGCAGCAAAGCAGGAGGTGTTGGCTATCAGGAGGAGTGTTCTCCTACGCTGAAAGCGGCGGAAAGCGGCACGAACATGGTGCCGTCTGTTTTATGCCTTAATGACCAGGGCGGCAGCGTGATGAATTGCTCTGAAAATATATCCGGCACCCTGCGGGCGCAGGAGCACGGACATCAGCCTCTTGTTTACGAAAATCACGGCATTGACAGCCGCTACACCGGCCCGCACAAGGTAGCCCCTACCATGTCTGCACGATACGGCACGGGCTTTTCTGAACCTCGTGCACACGATACAGATTCACACGATTGACAATGCAGAGGAGGGACACTGGTAAGAGTGTCCCTCCCGTATCGTGTTTTGTGAGAGAAACCTTTATAATGCATTTGGGCGATTAGTCCAAGTGAATTGTAACAGGAGGAAAATAATGCGGGAAGAAAAAACATTTCGTGTAGTTGTTTTTCGTTTCGAGACGGATGCCAGTACCAATTATACACGGTATATGATTACGAAAAATTATATGCCGTTTTTCCCTGGCAACCAATGGCTCGAACTGAAAAGCATACGAAAGACGAGCACTGGAAAGGAATATGCAAAGAAGCTTGTAGCGTTTTTGAACTGGTTGGATTCAAGAAAGGTCACATACGAAAATGCGACAAATCACCATGTGCGAGAGTTCTTACATGAACTCGTATTTGGTAACTTGGCGGACGAAAAAGTACTATCACTACAGTCATCGGTGGGATATTCAACATTAACAAAGTATGTCACAGTCATCACGGGTTTTTATGGCTGGCTGGATGATATGCGACAGACAGAGATGCTTTGGAAGAAAAAATCCGTACAGGCGAATTGCTCTTTTCTGTATGGACAAATCTATTCACGGGAGTATAGATATTTGATTGACGGATATGCTGCCAGGCTTAAGTCCAGTCGTGATTACACCAAATGGTACGACAAAGCAACAAAAGAATTGCTATGTAGAAACTTCAATACTCTGCGGGATGAAGCGGTGTTGCGCCTCACCTTCGAGGGATTTCGAATCGATGAGGTTCTTAGCGTTACGCTTGACAGTTATGATGCCATAGAACAGCTTGTACAGCCAACAAGGTCAAAGGGACGAGCTAATGCCAGAAATGGAGAAAATAAACTCAGGCTTGTTGCCCTCCCCAAGAAAACCTGCGAGGTTATAGACAAGTACATCCAGACTGAAAGGGCGGATGCCGAGAGTGAGAGCGGCAAACTCAGTCAGTATTTATTTATAAATCTGAGCTCCGGAAAAAGACAAGGCCTGCCTATGTCTTATCATAATTACCTAAAGATATTAAAGCGGTGTGCCACTCGTGCCGGGCTCGATGCGGCGAAAATACGAACCCACAATGGGCGCAGCACAAAAGTTATGGAATTTCTTGAACATCAGTCCCTCCATCCAGAAGACAATATTACCGATGGCATTATCATGGAAAGCTTCGGCTGGAGGAGCTTTTCATCTATCGATCATTACAGGAATCATAATAATCCCATCATAGCAAAGTCAGTCATGGAAAAGCTGCATAGGGGTGGTGAGGAAAATGAGTAAAGCAAAGCCGCTCACTGCTGAACAATGCGAAGCCGCAAGAGAGGCCATGCTTACGGGACACAGTTTGTCAAAAATATCCAGATGTGCAGGGGTTGTTGCTACGATAGAGTATATGCTTAAAGACATACGCTTACTGGAAACATATTTGCAGAGGATGGCCTCTGCCATTACTCAGAAGCGAGAACAGATATCCCATAGTGCATTGTTGCTTTCAATGTTCCATTACGAAATGTCTTCTCTGTCGCTATATGATCCAGCATTCAAGGAAATGCTTCTTAAGGCTGTGGAGCAGGAACGTATTATCCAACGGAAACTTTTCGTTGCAGGTAATTCTACAGAAGTGACACCTTACCGTGATGTTTGGAAGTTATATGAGCCGTATGGGAATGTATTACGGCTCAAACGACTTGATTTCACAGCCATCAAACGGCCTTCTCTGCGGTCTGAGGTGAAATATTATTTCTGTTATCTATTTGAACAAAGAGGGAAAGTTTATGTGCCTCTTTTTGATGCGTGTAAGCTGGCAATCAACGCACTTGCAGATATTGCGCCGGAGGTCATATATTTTGCGGATATAACGGAAGGTCACATCAGGACACTGATTTTAGCCCTTGAAGCAATGCGGAAAAATGATGGGGAGCCATTGTCTCAATATTACATTGCAAAATCCGTAAACGGTCTAAAACGGATCATGTGTTACCTCATGAGCACTGAACGGGACACACAAATTAGAGCGCCAAGGCCGCGCACCAATCCGTTTGATATTGTTACATTTCACAATCTTCGCCAGTTTAACACACCTACCGAAATCATTCCGGAAGAAGTGGTGGAGCAATTGGACTTGCATCGAGAAGAAATGCCCTGTCAATACAGGCTGCTATACGATTTATTCATGAATACAGGACTGAGATTGAAAGAAGTGTACCTTCTTGAAGAAGACTGCATTGAAGAATCTCGATACCCTAATGTCTGCCAACTGAAATATATTCCGCATAAAACACTAAGTGCAAGACATCGACGCGGAGCTGGGGACTACCACAGGATCATGATACCCAAAGATATAGCTGGAAGGCTTTCCCAACATATCATTGAGGATGCTGAGGAAAGAAAAATAGCGGGGACATCGTATATTTTCCGAAGCAGAAGGTATGGGTATGAGAGAGCAGTTATTGACTCTCAACCATTTGTCAAATGCATCCGTGGGATTATCAGAAAGTATGATATATGCGACGAAAATGGAGAACTCTGGCACTTCACCATTAAACAATTCCGTAAAACCCTGGCTGTTAGGTTAATTGAAAACGGAGCGACTACTGTTGAATTAGCTTATTGGCTGGGGCACTTATGCAGCGACACGGCGGCGAAATATTATGCTGAAGTTCGTAAGAAAAAACTGGCAGAGCTAAATACTGAATTTTTCAGAAGCAAGTTTGAGTTAATCATGACCGGCGAACAGCTTGAAAATTATACGCAAGAAGAACGTAGGCTCCTGTATACGGATTTTTGCCTTGGTCAACGACGTGTGGAACTTGGATTTTGTGTTCGGAAGGTGGCAGATGGGCCGTGCGCGGACCGATGCAGCCTTTATAATTGTGTGAATTGCCGCAACTTATGCACTGGAAAACAGTATCTTCCATATTGGAAAGGTCTTCTACAGGAACAGGAGAAACTTTTAGACCGGCTGGCAGAGGTATATAAGTCGGAGAGCATTACGGATTATTCAGAATACCTGGAGTACAAACAAGAATACCGCCTGTTGGAGTCCTACCAAAGCGTCGTAAATATGATTGAGAAAGAAGGTTGTATATGAGCAGTGCTGTCATTGCTGAAAACTATAGTGCAGCAAAGTTAAAAGAATATATCTGTTTTGTCGAACAACTTGGCTCCAATATACACTTTCACGAAAACAAGTGGGTGTGCAGTAATTTGCGCCGCAGTCCAGCAGAAAGAAGTTGTATGTTCACATTGTACTTTGACAGGATTCCGGCACTACACAGAGAAACAGTAAAGAGCTTTGCCGCCATCAGCCTTATACGAGGGAAAAAGATATCTACCGTCAAGTCGTATGTGATGGATCTCATCCGATTTTTTGATTTCTGGTCACTTGATAAAGGCACCTTGCCGTTGAGCGGTTGCGATGAATTTGCCGTGGCCGACTTCTATCATTACCTTGAGAAAACGGAGTTTGCAGAAGCGACCCGCATTGGGATCTGGTCATCATTGAGCATATTTTTTGAAACGATGAATGATATTGATGGTGCAAGGAGTAAGAATCCATTTTCTGTATCCCCTTATCGCCACCAACGCAGGTACGATGCAAAGTATATTCCAGAATCAATTGCGATTCAATTAGATACTGCATTTAAGAACGATGAGATCGCGCTCTATCTTCGGTGCGTCTATTGGTTGCTAAGGCTAATACCTTCGCGTATCGGAGAAATCCTTGGCATGAAGATAGATTGTCTAAAAAGGTTTAACGGACAGTATGTTTTGTTTATTCCCACATGGAAGCAGAATGGGGGTTGGCAGCAACCAGCCATACGAAGTATTCACCTGGAGGACAAAGGAATTGCTGGATACCTTATAGGACTAATAAAAGAGCAGCAGGAAACGGCGCGTCAGATCCAGGAGTTTCTGCCAGAAGATAAAAAAGGAATGCTGTTTTCATACCGACAGAGTTATTGCCGTAAAGGAAAACCCACATATTCTGCCAAACTCTGCTTTGTGGCATCAATATTTACTGTCAACGACCATTTTCGAAAGATATGCCGTCGTTACAACATTTCGGATGAAACGGGAAATGTCTATGTGGTGACAACGCACCAGTTTCGCCATAACGGCATCACAGATCGTTTGGCAGCCGGTTTCACCGCTGCCCAGATAGCTGAGATGACAGGCCATCACGGAGATGCCATGATCTTTAACGCCTATGCGCATTTGAATCTTATGCCAGAAACGATCCGTGAAAAGCAGAATTATGTATTAGCTGAACGGCAAGAATCGGATAAACGGTATGTGCTATTTGGCGGACGAATCCTTAATATGGATGAGCAAATGGAACAGCGGCTGATGAAAAACCTCAGAGCCCATCGCGTCCGTGGGGGTATATGCAGCGATATTACAACTTGCAAAAGTGATATGTGGAATTGCCTTGAATGTAAGGCATTTGTGGCCGATACAGAACAAACAGAATACTATCGCGAACAGATAGCTCTTTGGCGTGAAAAACAAGTACGTTTTTCGGCATTTCCAATCATTTGTGAAAATGCGAAAAGAAATGCGGGCCTGTTTGAATCCATACTAAAATCAATTGAAACGGATGTGCAGAGAAATGAAGCGAACAATACCTAAATCCCTCGTCCAGCGGCAGGAGAAAACTCGCAAGGACACCGTAGAAATGGTAGCACAAGCAATTCTTGTCTTGGAGTCCCAAGGCTACAATATCAAAATCAAGGATCTGATAAGCGTAACCGGTCTGTCCCGTTCCGTTTTTGCCAAACCTCATATTCGCGAAGTGCTGGTAGAATACGGAATCATTCAAACACAAACTCCTGAGAAAACCGCAGGTGCCGAAAGCACACGCAGGATGGATAGGTTGATTGCGGAAAAGAACGGTTATATCCAACGGCTTCTCCATGAAAACGAGCAGTTGCGTTACGAGGTCGAACTTCTGCGTGGAAAAGTACATATCCTCACGCACAAGGCTGCAGCGCAGGGCGAGGAACTTTTCTAAACAAATGTAATGATAGCACGATGTGAACCGGAATGTTTTCATCGTGCTATTTATTATATAAAAAATTTGTCCCACAAGCAAGGACACAACAGAAAGGAGAATGTAATCGTGTCAACAGAAAAGATAAGAAAAACGGGCGGCAACAACGTGCCGCTGGTCGAGCAGGAGGCAGATGCCATCTGCATTGCAGGCAATACAGTCGACCGGCAGCCGCAGAACGGCGGCAACGGTCTTGGCTGTCAGGATGACTTGGCGTATACTTTGACCGCCACAGACCGCCACGCGGTCTACAGCCGCCAGCGTGTGGATGACTTCAGGGAGAATGATGTGGTCAGCACACAGAGCGCACGGCAGTGTAAAGATGCCGTCGATCTCATTTGCCAAAAGGCAGATGTCCATGCCCATCTCATTCGCCGCCTGACTCCATTGGAATGTGAGAGATTGCAGGGCTTCCCGGACGGGTGGACGGACATCCCCGGTGCATCCGACAGCGCAAGGTATAAGGCCTTGGGCAACAGTGTGGCCATCCCCTGTGTGGACTTCGTAATGCACTGTTTGGTACAGGCGGTCCAGATGAGCGAAAATATTCGTTAGACTTGTCCGGTATGCTGCCTTTGCGCTTCTATTCTCGTTAGACTTGTCAATAGCTTATGCGCCGCAGTTGGGCTATGCTTTGCTTGCCTCGGGAGAGGCGGAAAGGAGCAGGCTATGGAAGAAAAGAAAAACCTCTGCGCACCCATCCCGCTGTCGCTGCACCAGCGGCTTCGGGCGGAGCAGGAACAGCGGGGCCAGACCCTGTCCGACTACATCACGGACATACTCAGAGAGCATTTTGAAGGAGGCACACGAACTATGAACGCCAACAATCGCACCATCGCCTTTCAGGTACCGGAGGAACTCTTCGGCCGGCTGAAGGACTATCTGGCCAGGAACGGCCTGAAGCAGAAGGATTTCATTCTGGGTCTCATCGAGCGCGAGCTGAATGATGCCGGGAACGAAGAATAAAACACACAGAAGCCGCAGGCACACACCTGCGGCTTCACTTTTAGGAGGAAAACTATGTATCTATACCCCGAAAATTTAACGGCCCGGCCTATGCTGTGGCTGTGGACGCTGCGGGATGTGGCGTGGATCGGGACAGGGCTTTTGCTGTCGGTGCTGGCGCTGACCCAGACCGGCAGCATGATCCCCTTGGTCATTACAGCGGCGCTGGCCTTTCTCTGCATTCGGCACGGAGGGATCAGCATGCTGGACTTCCTGCGCTATGCTGCGGCGTTTTTCTTTTTCGGACAACAATACTATGTGTGGAGGGAATCGGCATGAGCAGGAAAAAATCTACCCGGCAGCTCATCGGCATCGATGATATTAAAAACGGCAGCGTTGTAACAGCGGACGGAGAGCTGGCCTTCTACTTCGTTCATCCCAGCAATCTGAATGTTTTGCCGGAGCAGGGCGTTCGGGCAAAGGTGCAGGAGCTGTTGGGCGTGCTGAAAGGCATGGCGGAACTGGAGCTGCTGGCCCTGGACTCCAAGGAGTCCTTTCAGGATAACCGCCAGTTCTACCGGCAGCGGCTGGAGGAGGAATACATGCCCGCCATCCGTGGGCTGCTGGTGCAGGATCGCCAGCATCTGGACAGTGTCCAGACCACCATGGCCTCCTCCCGTGAGTTCTGCTTCGTGCTGCGGCGCAGAAAAACGGACGGGACCATGAACTATGCATCCCTGGAGCAGCAGTTCCGGGACTGCGGATTTGTCGTTCAGCGTGCGGAGGGCCAGCGGCTTCTGGAGCTGCTGGCTATTTATTTTGAGCAGGACGCCACCCACGAGGTATTCTCCTTTGTAGACGGGGCGCAGTGGCTGACAGCGGAAACGGAGGTTTGAAATGCGAATTCTGAAAGTGGAGCCGGGAAAAGCTCCGTATGCGAAAGAGATGGAGGAGGGCCTGAAAGCCATCCAGCGGGAGGTAGAGGGTCTGTTCCACCCCCTCTCTATGGGAGACGGCGTTATTCTCTGTTGTAACGATGAGGGAAAACTGAACGGCATGCAGCCCAACCGACGGCTGGGAGGTGATATCATCTGCGGGCCTTTCTTTTTGGTGGGAGATGACCATGCAGGGGGCTTCTGCTCCCTGACGGAGGAGCAGATACAGCGGTATACGCAGATGTTTCAGGAGCCGGAACAGTTTACCGGGCAGGAGCCGGAACTGGAGCCGCACATAGAACTATATATGTGGTGAGGAGGAAAAATGAAGAATCCATTTTCTAAAAAGGCCCCTTCCCAGCAGGAAGCGTTTCTCCGCACTTATCTGGATTGCATCGCACCGGGGATTGTGAAATTCGAGGTGGACCATTACATCTTCGGCAGCACCTACCGCTGCGTGTGGGCGCTGCGGGAATATCCGGCCAGCACCGAAGCCCAGGCGCTCCTGCGGGAGCTGGGCGAAAAAAGCGGCGTGACGCTGCGCATTTACTGCCGGCAGGTGTCCCCCGGCGAGGAGGACAGGATCATCGACAACGCCAACAAGAAAAACAAGCTGGACGGCTCGGACCCCAACAAGCTGCGGCAGGCAGTGGCGGCGGAGAGCAATCTGCGGGATGTGGCAGAGCTGGTGCATAAAATGCAC
>ERZ791837.504-NODE-504-length-29752-cov-3.294777_pt1 | contig 29752 bp, 32 predicted proteins | sample MGYA00510292_ERZ791837 | MGnify/ENA primary metagenome ERZ791837 (study PRJEB30046, sample SAMN00715259) | human gut metagenome | study: EMG produced TPA metagenomics assembly of the A metagenome-wide association study of gut microbiota in type 2...
CCGATAAATTCAAACACGAGGATCGCAACCTCTACAATGTGATGCATCAGATTTTCAAAGAATTCCAACACTGTCATCTGCTACTGTACCTTTCTTAGCTTTCTGTCATATTCCTGACATATCTGCACTTTGGGAATCCGGAACACCCATAAAACTGCATTCCTGCTTTGTCTCCCTTTTTTGCAGTTCGAAGTACCAGTTCCCTGCCACATCTGGGGCAGACCCCGGGAACAATATTCTCTGTTTCCTCTGCTTTCATGCTTTCCGCTTTACTGTCATTTGCTTCTGATATGTCTTCTGTCTGTTCTGCCAGTTTTTCATATTTCTCAGCATAATCCTTGCGCTGCTCTTTGTTTCTTCTCAGGATTTTTTCCGCAATCTCCTTCATTTCCTTTTTCGTAGATGGAAGCTCCCTATTTTCACTGATCAGTTTCTTCATAGTTCCAATTAACTGGTCTGCCCGAATCACCTGATTCTTTACTTCTTTTGTGGCAAATCTGTCATTTACAATCGTTTTGGGATTTGCCAGTACCACCAGTGATTTATTCCAAAGATCAAAATTCTTTCTGATCCATGCTCCCACCAGGAAATTTCTATTCTCTGCCCTGCATTCCTTTAAAACAGCCATATGCCGTTCATTCTGGGTGATAGGTGAATAAATGCCCTCCCTGTGCTTCTTTCCACCATATTCCATAGTCCGGATAAAATTTCCTTTGGAATCGATTTCGATATTTCCAAAAAGATTCTTACATTCAATAATAAAGTTCAACTTTGCTGTTACAACAATGAAATCAATCTGTGCTCCAAGACCATCTCCGGTTTCCAGATAAATATCCTGAAGCACATACATATCCATATTACTGTTTTTCAGTTCAAACAGTATATTCTCTTCTCCCTGGATACCTGCCTTTGTAATTGCAATTTCCTTCTGGATCTGCTCAAGTGCAGTTCCTTCTGCTTTTTTCTGAAGCAATTCCAACTTTTCCAGATATGCCTGTGCATCACTGGTTCCTTTCAGAATCACCACTTCCGGTTTTGTGAAAATCCCCATAATTCCCCACCATCTCTTACGCTCTGCAAATATATAAATATTATACTTATCAACCGTCTGTTCGTCAATTTTCGAAGTATAAAGCTACACCAAAAAGCCGGTGCCAAAATATCACTGTTCCGGCCAGATATCTCCCTCATTCAGACCGTTTTCTGTCAGGAATTTGTCTTCTGCCATAACCTCTTTTGTCAGGCACTCTTCATTCTCCAGCACAACAAGGCATTTCATTTCTTCTCCTGGCATCCTTTCTTCACAGCCATATTCACCATCAAAAATCTGTCTGATCTTCCACATATTTATTCATTCTCAATCTGGATCTGACATACCTTCATGGCATTCAGCGCCTGTGTATGACTTTCCGGTGTAACACCTGCACAGCACTTTGCATCCACAATAATGGGAACCTCCGGGAAAAATGCCTTTATTACCATGGCATTGGAAATAACACAGATATCCGTACAGAGTCCAACCAGTGTTATGCTTTCTATCGGCTCCTGATCTGCCAGCTTCTGTAGTCTCTCCGGCAGTCTGTCACTGCCAAATGTCAGTTTATCAACAGGCTCTTCTGAAACCAGCTCTGCTATTTCCTTTCTGATCTGCCAGCCATTGGTTCCTTTAATACAATGCTTTACCGGCAGATTCTTTCCTTCCTGCGTTTCCAGATAATTTTCAAAATGAGTATCTCTGGTTGACAGAACCATACCATCAAAATTTCTGATCTTATCTGCTACAAAAGGAACGATCGCCTCTGCTTCCTTTGTTCCCAGTGCTCCGTCAATAAAATCATTCTGCATATCCACTACAACTAATACCTTCATCTGAGTTTCCTCCGCTTCAAGACAATACTTTCCTCTATAGAATTTAATAAATGGCGGGGGAATACTCCTCCGCCATTATACTTCTGTCCGGCAATTACGCAGCCTGCCTGTAATCTATTACAGCAATCTCCTGCATTAACTTTTTTGCCATGTTTACAATATACTCCAGTTTTTCCGCTACTTCATCTGTATAATATTTTTCACCGCACTGATCACATTCCAGACAAGGAACATTTTTTACCACGATAATGCAGTTCTTGTAATTCACAACATGCGTAGTAGTGCTGTTTATTGTTGAACTGTTCTTACAATACATACACATAATCATCATCCCTTTCTCCTCGTCTTTAAATCTGCTTCAAACTTCTTCGTATCCGGATAATATGCAGTAATAATATATATATTTATAGTATCACATCCAGCCACAATATGCAAAATCCTGTTCCCCATTGTATAGCCAAAAATCAGACAGCTTGGGTTAGGAAAGTCATCCGGATACTCTTCTAAATTCAATATAATCCCCTTTCCCTATTAATTACTATTTCCCCTATTATTTCTGCTCATTCCTGCTTCTTTTTACACATTCCACATAATTCTCCCCCACCTGTTCCCGCAGGTAATTTGGCGAAAGCATTGCTGCAAAGTACAGTGTTTCCAACGCCTCCTCCTGTTTGGCGGTAGGACTGGAGGGCACGACCACCCGCGTCTGCCACACCAGCATGCAGCCTGTATATTCCACCATAAAAAGAAGCGGCTCCATGTTTTTGTCCATTTTTTTATTGATCGAAATCTTATCCTCTCCAGCTATCTGTGCCAGCTTTTCGATGTGGGAGGGTGTCGGCTCCTCCACGCTGCCATCCGGCAGGATCACACATTCGCAGGGATTCTCATCCATTCTGTGGGCATTGATATAGTCCATTATCTGCATCAGCCAATTCCTCCCAGTGCAATTCCAAGAACCAGTACAAGAATACAAACCGGAATATAAATGTATTTACAGACCGGATAAAATACTTTCGTATATTTCCTTTCTCTTCCCCTGTTAACCTGCTCCTCCACGTAACTCTTTCCTAGAACCCAGAAGAACATGATCCCGGCAAGTCCTGCTCCCAGAGGACAGATATAAATGGACAGCACATCCATCCAGTCTGATACGATTCCCTGGATGACCAGGGAAATGATCACACTGATGCCGCCAACCAGCGCACAGGCTGGCACTCTTCCGAGCTTAAGCTTCTCCTGTACTGTGGCGATAGGTGCCTCATACAGATTGATCAGGGATGACATTCCTGCAAAGAATACCGCTACGAAAAATACGATCATGATCACGCTTCCCCCTGCCATGGTATGGATCAGATTGGGAAGATAAATAAACAGAAGACCCGGACCACCCTGATCCAGCTGTGCCCCTGTCATGGCCATTGCCGGAATGATCACAAGAGCTGCCAGAAGAGCCGCCAGCGTGTCGAAAAACGCTACTCTTCCTGCAGATGCCGGGATATCCTCCTGATCTGGCAGATACGAACCATAGATCAGGGTTCCATTTCCTGCTACTGACAGGGAAAAGAATGCCTGTCCAAGGGCAAATATCCATGTTGCAGGATCCTTTAAGGCTGCCGGATCGATACGGAAAATATACTGATACCCTTCCCTTGCCCCAGGCTGAAAGGCTACATAAACTGCCAGGATCACAAACAGTATAAAGAATGCCGGCATCATTACCTTATTAGCTTTTTCTATTCCATGCCCAACACCGAGCATCAGGATCACCATACAAAGAATCAGCGCTATGATCTGCCATCCATCATTTCCAAATGCCGATGCCATCTCTCCAAAGGCTGCTGCATATTCCTCTGCACTATCCATGGAAAAACCGGTAAGTGCCCCTGCTGTATACTTCAGGATCCATCCCATGACTACTGTATAGCCGATCGCCATGGCAAGAGAGCCAAGCACGGGGATCATTCCCAGTATTTCTCCTATCTTCCTTTTTCCCTTTTTCTCACAGGCAATACCAAAAGCATCTACCGGACCTGATCTTGCCGCACGTCCGAAACTCATTTCTCCTGTCACACCGGTAAATCCAATAAGGATTACAAAAACAACATATGGGATCAGAAAGGAGCCTCCTCCATAAAGTGATACCCTTGTTGGAAACATCCATATATTTCCCATTCCCACTGCCGAACCAATACAGGCTGCAACAAACCCAAAGCTGCTTTTAAATGAACCTCTTTTTTCTGACATAGCTTATCCTATCTCCCTTATATTACCTTAGTTACATCAATCCACTCTTTACTGCGGGAAAACCTTTCCAGTTCCTCCATATTCAGTTCAATGGCACTGTTACTGCTTCCGCAGGCAGGAAATACCGTAGGAAAACGCTTCAATGATTCATCCAGATATATGCTAACACCCTCATTTACTGCAAAGGGACATACTCCGCCAACAGCATGGCCGATCAGCGGTACTACCTCATCCATTGTCAGCATTTTTGCCTTCTTCCCAAATTTAGCTTTATACTTTGCATTGTCGATCTTAACATCTCCTGCCATGACAATAAGAACAGGCTCCTCCCCTACCATAAATGATAAGGTTTTGGCAATTCTGCATGGTTCACAGCCAAGTGCCTGTGCCGCCAGCTCTACCGTCGCACTGGATACCGGAAATTCCAGTATTCTGTCTCCCATTCCATATTGTTTAAAATATTCCCTCACTCTGTCAATTGACATATCATGATCCTTTCTGCCGCAGTATTCTGCCTGTATTTCTTCTGTCTTTTCCCGCATACACTATATCAGAATATTTTACCCCTTTTTTCAATCTAAAAAAAGGGGTAAATGAAAAAACATTTATCATTTCATTTTACTGTGAACATTCCTTCTTACAAAGAAGAAACAGGCAGCCTGCATGATGATAGTCGCCAGCCAGGAAACCGGATAGGAGATAAACAGCACTGCCAGGGATCGGTGTGCCGGAAAGATCAGATAGATCCAGATAATCCTGGTTCCTACTGTTCCGATAACAGACAGCAGCATGGGCACTGCAGACCGTCCCATTCCACGCAGTGCTCCCGGGATCAGATCCATGATCCCACACAGAAAATACGTGACCGTAGTATAAAGAAGAATTTCCATGCCACAGGCAATTACTGCCTCGTCAGAGGTATAAATATGTAACAGCTCCGGTCCGAAAAGATAGGCACCTCCGCCCATCAGAAGTCCGATCACCACCGTCAGGATCAGGCAGTCCCGAAGCACCAGATCCATCCTCTTTTTCTTCCCTGCGCCATAATTCTGGCTGGTAAAGCTCATACATGCCTGTGAAACAGAGTTTATCGACGTGTACAGAAATCCGAAAATATTGTTGGCTGCAGTATAGCCCGCCATCGCCGTAGAACCGAAGGAATTCACGGAAGACTGCAGCAGCACATTAGAAAAAGTGATCACTGTACTCTGGATTCCTGCCGGGATCCCCACCTGAAAGATCTGCAGAAGATAAGCCGGGCGGATCCGAAGCTTTTTAAGAGAAAGCTGATAACTGCTTTCTGTCCGGATGAGACAGGATAATACCATTACACAGGAAATACACTGGGAGATCACCGTTGCGACTGCTACTCCCGCCACTCCCATGGAAAAGACAATGACCAGAAGCAGGTTCAGAGCCGCATTGGCTGCTCCTGAAATAACCAGAAACAGCAGCGGCCTCTTCGTATCACCTACTGCCCTTAAGATTGCAGCCCCATAATTATAAAGCATGAAAAAAGGCATTCCCATGAAATAGATCTTCATATAAAGAGCTGCCTGACTGATCACATCATCCGGTGTATCCATCAGCTCCAGTGCACCTCTCGAAAAAAACAGTCCTGCAAGAACCATGACACATCCGCTGATCAGGGCAAACAGCATCGCTGTGTGTACTGTTTCTGACATTTCCTTCTGCTTCCCTGCTGCATAATATCTGGCGGCCAGCACATTGGCTCCCAGCGAAACACCGATAAAAAGGTTGATGAACAGATTGATCAGGGCAGTAGTGGATCCCACTGCCGCCAGCGCCTGACTGCCGGTGAAGCGTCCAACCACTACAATATCCACTGCATTAAACAAAAGCTGCAGGATCCCTGACAGCATCAGCGGCAGGGAAAACGAAATCAGCTTATCCATGATCGTTCCGTTGCACATATCAATTTCGTATTTATTTGCCTGCACTTCTTTTGTCATTCCTGTTGCCTCTTCAGTCATGTTTTCTTTCAAAATACCCTCTTGCAAACTCCATGTCCTGTACCAGTTCAAGAGTACCTATATACTGGCCATTCCTGTCTCTAACTGCCATATATTTCACCAGCATGATCCTGCCGTTTTTATTCATCCACACCGGCACCTCATCCAGCGTACCCGCCCGGAACTCTTCAATGATCCGGCGTACCTGCTGCTCTACTTTCGGTGGATGACAGGAAAATACTTCCCGCCCCAGTGCCATGGCAGGACGCTTAAATACCTTATGTCCTTCATTAAAGAACCTGTTTTTATTTTCCACATCTACAAAGGTAATTTCCATCGGGATCGTATTCAGCATGGCTTCCAGTTCTTCTACTTCCAGATGCCCGCCTGCCATCACGATCTCTCCGCCATCGGATTCTCTCCGACACGCTGTTCTCTCCTGCAGGATCTTCTCTGCCCTCTCCCAGCTCTTTGGTTCAACCGACAGACAGACATCATAATCCTTCGCATCCTGATAGATGCCGATCCACTCTTCTTCTGTAAAATGAACTGCACAGTTAGGAAACAGAATATTGGCTTCCTTGTAGATCATTTCCTCTGCCCGTGTCATGGCACGCTCCATACGCTGTTTCCACGCTTCATCCTGTCCCTTTGCTTTCGCAAGGCCGGATAATTCATCCCGGATCTCGTCATCTGTCGTCCACATCACATCAGACGGACCTGATATTCCATATTTTACTTTCAACAGAGGATATAAAAGATCCCCCTTCTTGGCATAATGGATCGCAAGCTCCCGGATTTCTGATAAAAGTTCCCTGCTGACTGCATTTTCTCCTGTATTTCTACTGCCATTTACTGCTGTTCCAGTGCCTGCTGCCTCTGTCACTTTCCGGTCAAGCTGCTCTCTGATTCTGGCAATAACCTTCTCAAGCGCTTCATTTTCCTGTGTCAGCGTAAAGAGCGGATGCCCCGTTGTCTCCACCAGTTCCCTGGTTTTCTCTGCTCTTTCTTCCCGAAGAGATGTCACATCCACAGGCTGTCTCGCATTCGCAATTTTCTCCTCCAGCGTGGCTCCGTGAAACAGGGCTGAATGAATATCGCAGAGCTTCTGCACCTCTGTAATCGGCATTCCCTCTTTGATCATCTGCTGCTCTGCTTCCATGATCTCTACAGCATCTACGTCTTTAAATTCTCTCATAAAATCCGCACGGACACTGTCAAGGATCTCTCCCTCAGATAACCTGCGCAGATATGACTTAAGCTGTTCCATTCTTTTTCCAGATTCTACCATCTCAAAAACCTCCTGTTTCTGATTATTCTGCCATGGTTTGAGTGGAGTATACACACATCCATAAAATTGTCACAATTTTCAGTATCATACAAACCGGTCAGAAACATAGGCATCAAAAAAGCAACCGCCCTCACCACAAGTAGGTTGCTTTTTTGATAAACTTATTAACAGGTGAACCGTTTATACGATAACACTCTATTTTGTAGCTCTATCTTAACACTCCGGCTCTGAATCGTCAATCCGATTTTCAAACGATTTCTCTACTTCTTTTCCTGAAAAAATTCAATTTCTTCCTGAAGGGGTCCTCTGCAGAATGCAATCCTTGCCGGGAATGGCGGCTCTGATGCGATCACGATATCCTTGGGTTCTATAAACACCTCATATCCTGCTTCTTTTACTGCTTGCACGCAAGACGCCACATCCTCTGTCGCCAGTGCGAAATGTCGGATAATGCCCTGTTCCTTAGGATCCTCTCCATTGTTAAAAATCTCGATCAGGCCTTCTCCTGTATCCAGCATGGTGCCTGTCTCCCAGCTTCTTGCCACAGTAAGGCCAAGTACATCCTTATAAAAATGTATGGTTTCCTTATATTCCTCTTCATTTCTGCACTTGAATGCCACATGATGAATTCCACTGATCAAGCTCATTTTTCTTTTTCTCCTCTGCACAGTCCATTACCACATTCTTCTGGTCCGTCTGCGTCTTTTCCTTCCTCTTAGTTGTTTTTTACTGGCCATCTGCTGTGCCAGCAGCTCCACCCGTTTCTGCGGATCCTCTTCTTTTTCCAGTCTTTTCTGGATTTCTCCCTTTCGGTATTCTGCCAGCGTTTCCGCTACAGTATTATAGTCTCTTTCCATCAGAAGCTCACTGATCTGCTGCCTCAGCGTCTCTTCATCTATCTTCTCCGGAATCCGTTCCAGAATCTTTTCTGTCACAAAAGACTTGCTTTTCTCCTTATACTTCGGCATGGCATTCCATTCCTGTAGCTGGGCCAGCTCCGGCCGCCAGAGAATTTCCAGTTTCCGTTTCCACTTCATCTTCGGGTTCGCCGCAGCTTTTCGGAGAATATAAAAATCAAAGCAGTTCTCTGTTACCTCGACGGTAATGATCCCCCAGTAATCCGGAACATGCTCTTCAATATGAAGCGCATGGCTGGATCCCACAACTACTATATTATAATCGTAATAGCTGTCATAATCCTTTACCTGCCTGGCAAGTCTTGCGTAAGTATCAGCATCACTCTTGATTTCGATCCCATACAGGTACTCCGGTGTCACCATAACAATATCTGCTCTGGATTTCCCCATGGTTTTTTCTTCCAGAATCCGGATCCTTCCATAGGTTTCCTCCAGGAATTCGAACAGGGGCTCCCTGATATCCCTGTCATGCAATTTTTCCATATTCAGATTTTCTCCGTATGTCTACAAAGAGGAAAGCCTGTGCAGCCCCAGAATTCCCCATATCTTCCGTTCCGTTTTTTCATGATCTGTCCACATACCGGGCAGATTTTAATTCCTTCCCCGTTCAAGACAACTCCTTCATTTCCAGTCATTCTGGCACCAGTTCCAGCTCTTTCCCTCATTGCATATGGTTTTCCGGCATTTCGCAGTACCTTTCCCAGTTCTTCATAGATCTGCTGATTCATCCGGCAGTCATTCAGTGCACGATGTGCCCCTTCTGTTGAAAATCCGTAATATTCTGCCAGATCTCCCAGTCTGTAATGAGAAAGTCCCGGAATACAGATCCGTGAAAGCTTCAGGGTATCCACATAATCGTTAGCCAACATCTGTCCAAAGAATCTTTCACAGTCTCTGTAAAGAAATTTCATATCAAAGCCATTGATGTTATGACCGACCAGTACATCATCGCCGGTAAAATCAAGAAATTTCTGCAAGACCTCTACAAAGTCTGGTGCCCCGGCCACCATATCATCTGTGATATGATTGACACAGCTTGCTGCATAGGGAATCGGCCGCCCCGGATTCACCAGAGAAGAAAACTCTTCGCTCACGACGCCATTTCTGACCCGGATAGCAGATATTTCAATCACTTCATCATAATTGCAGGAGATCCCCGTAGTTTCCAGATCGTACAGCACATAATCCGGCACATATTTGTTCAGTAGTCTTCCCTTTGTATTTCCAAGCATCTCTGATCTGCCTTTCTTCCTATTGCGGGTTCTTCACCTGATCGCCCACGAACCAGTACTCGCACATATCACAGCCATCTGCCAGTGTCTTATCCCGGATCAGCCTGGCATGACGCAGCTTTGCTGTACAGTAATCAAGATCGCAGCATACTGGAAGCACCTCCATAAAGCCATGCTCCCTTGCATAGGTTTCCATAGGGCATCTGGTAAAGTAATAATAGAACCCGTCTTTGTGCTTCGTTTCATCGAAATGGAAATCCCAGGATTTTTCCGCATACTCCGGATGTGCCTTCTGCCAGGCATCCGCAGCGTGGAGCATGTTGCTCATCTTTTCCACATCCTCTTTGCGGTTCATGTCATTTCCGCCCTTTATGATTTTCACAAGGGGACGGTCCATCATTTCCCGGGTTACCTTCTTGAAATCCTCTACTTTGATCTCTCCGTCAGCTGCTTTCCAGATCGCCATAAATACATAGCCCATATAGGTATTGCCGGCCATGGGATTGTCAGATCCGATATCATCAGATTCCTCCAGCATTTTTCTGTAGACCGCATTGGACTCCCGGATCCACTTTCTGGTCTTTTCCTTTCCGTACTTACGGTACATTGGCTTTTTCACCAGCCATGTCAGTAAACGAAAATAGCCTCCCTTGTACTTCATCATGATTCTTTGTCCTCTCTTATGAAATATTGAAATGTTTCTCCAGAATATCCGCAGCTTCCAGCTCTTCCAGAAGGAGATCGTATTCCTTTTCAAAAGCTCTTATCTACTCCTCTGACTTTCAATGCAGGTTCCTGATCAGATCACAGCTTCTTTAAGTCTGCTGCCTCGATCAGCTTCTGTTTTTCTGACCGGGAAAGCCTCTTGATATGCCACTCCCGGCTCATTGCTTCTTCTTTTGTGTCAAAAGCTTCATAATACACCAGCTCTACCGGCAGCCGTGCTTTCGTATATTTGGCTCCCTTTCCACTGTTATGCATTTCTATTCTCTTTTCCAGATCATTTGTCCAGCCTGTATAGAAGGTTTCGTCACTGCATTTTACAATATATGTATAGTTCATTTTCCCTTATTTCGTGCCAATGGTACCCTTTTGGATACTTGTTGGCCTACTCCCCTTGCAGTATAATCCGTTTGAATAATTATACATAAGTATACTACGCAAAAAGGAGAAAACCAATATGACACACTATGTTCTGTTAAAATTCAAACCCGGAACTGATCTTGATGCCGTGGAAGCCAGTGTCCGTGAAACCTACGAAAAGCTGGATCAGCTGCTGCCTTTTCTCACAGACCCGGTCGTTTTCAGGAATTGTGTGGACCGGGATTCCAATGCCGATCTCATGGCAGTTGTCCAGCTTGACAGCAGTGAACATCTTAATGACTATCTGACGCATCCACTTCACATCCAGATGGCTCAGGATTTTAAGGATGCTCTCGCAGCAAGAACATCTTTTGATCATAATTAATAATGAGGGAGAAAAACCAATGAAAAAACAAAACATCTTTGCTTCATCTTACCTTGGCGTCGCAGCTGTATGGCTCGGCGGCCACTTTGGTCCCGGCTTTGCTACCGGTGCCTTCAGTGTCACCTACTATGTAAAATATGGCTGGATCGGTCTCGTCATGCCACTGCTTGCCATGCTGGTGACCGGCGGTGTCATGTTCTATATGACAGAATATGCAAGAAGCCACAATACAACCAGCTATAAGCCCTTTGTCCTTTCCTGCTACGGAGAAAAGGCTGGCAAATTCATCAGTATCATCTATGATCTTCTTTTCCTTGCCACCGTTATGTGTGCCGGCGGTCTTGCTTTCTCAGGCGAAGCAAACGTACTTATGAACTTCGGCTTCAGCTACTGGGGTGCTGCAATCCCTACTATCATTATTTCTGCACTGCTATGTCTGTATGGATCAAAGCTTCTTTCCCTTGCTTCCAAATATATGATGTATGCCATCGTTTTTGTTGTCATTCTGATCGCCGTTCTGAGTCTTGTATTTGGTCAGTATGACCTTGGCGCTGCACTTACCTCTGCCCCTGTCAGCACGAAAGAGCCTAATCTTCTCTATGCTGTTTTCAGTGCAGTTTTGTATGGCTGCTTCCAGTCCACGATCTGCTTTAACGTCATGTCAGTAGCAGATATATTAAAAAGCCGTGAGGAAACCAGAAAAGCGATCATTGCAGGTTATATCATCACTGTGGTTCTGATGATTGCCATCGCATTTACTCTTTTCTGCTATGTTACAGTCATCCCGGATCTCTGCAATCCAAGTGTCGTACCCGTGCCCATTATGGCTGTACTCGGAAAACTTGGTTTTTCCTGGCTGACTATCCTTTTTGTTGTTCTGATGACACTTGCTGTCCTCACAAGTGCTGCCGGACTGGCCGGTGCTGGATGTGCACGATTCAACAAGCTTTTCTCTGGCATTAAAAATGTGCAGCTGCGCCGGGCTGTTATCACCGTCATTCTCCTTGGCCTTGCTGCTTTGGGAGCTTCTTTTGGTATGAAAGCCCTGCTCCAGAAGGGAACCACCATTATCGGATACATCGGAATTCCTTCTCTGGTCATCCCGGCTTTTACGATCGTCCGCTCCCGTCTTGGCAAGAAAACAGATTAAGATATTGCCCACAAAAAGATAACAGAAGCCTTCCGGCTTCTGTTATCATATCACCTCCCTATTGTTAGAGTCAACTAATCAAAGTTCGTTTCTAAAACTCTATAAGCGATCTATCCACCTCATCTGGCAACAAAAGCAGCCTGTGAGGAAATTTTACTTATATTGATATATGAAGCCTTTCTGCATATGAATATTACGGTGCGGCGGAGCCGCCAGTCCGGTATGGCGAGAGCCACCTGTCCGGACTAACGGAGCCACTCCGTTCTCTGTAGTGATAAGTTACTTTGCCATTGCAGGATCTAATCCATATACCTCTCGCATAGAGAGATCTTTGGATGGATCAATGCTTTCAATATCGATTTTATATGAGTCATACGTTATACGATCCATAATGGCATCTGCCAGGGTACTTTCACCGCCACAGATTTGTTGGTACCATTCACTTTCGCGGAACTGCGAGCAAAAGATCGTGGATGATCTCTTGCGTCTTTTGTGTATCAGTTCAAAAAGGTTTCTGGCTTCAGCTTCCGTCAGTTTGAGGAGAAGCCACTCGTCAATGATCAGTACTACTGACTTGGTGTACTTTTTCAGGACAGTTGAAAAAGTTCCGCTGTCTCTGGCAGCCTGTAAGTCCAGTAATAAATCAGGAAGCCGCACATACCGTACTGTGTAGTAGTGTTTGCAGGCCTCCATGCCAAAAGCACAGGCCATATAAGTTTTACCACTTCCGGTGGCACCTGTAATGAAGATGTTCCTGTATTCTGTAATGTATTCGCAAGTTGCCAGACGGCTGATCAGTGCTTTGTTCAGTTTCCGACCGGACTGGTAATCAATTGCTGCAATGCTGGCATCCGGCTGTTCGAACTCAGCCTGCCGGATCAGTCTTTTCAACCGGTTATTTTTGCGATTGCTGTACTCGATATCAACAAGCATACCGAAGCGGTCCTCGAACGGCACTTCCTTCATTGTAGGATCATCCATCTGGATACGGAATGCATCTGCCATAGCGGTCAGGCGCATTTCGATAAGTTTATCGATTGTACTTTGATTTGTCATGATCGTTTACCTCCCATAATAATCTTTGTTTTTCTCTTGTTAACTCGCTCTTTCTCACATTTTCATTTCTTCATAGAGATATTTTCTAAGTCTACGTCATTCCCCTTGGCCATGAATCATGGATATACGGATGTTTAGGGTACACAAAACAAGACGTCGTCTTATTCTGTTATGATCGGCCTTTCTTCCCCCAACTCCTTACGGCAGCCTAACCTCCCATGTCATACGGGATCTCCTTTACTTCAGGGTCCTTAATTCCTTCGTTCTGCTTATCCATAAAGGGGCGTCATGATGCTCCATTACTGAGTCTCTGCTCTGATGGTAAGAAATCTGACTTGGCTCTCTATGTTTATGAATTTCTTCTGTTCCTTTCAGCACCTTGCGGCGGACGTCTCCTGAATCTCACAGTCGATCTTTTTATGCTACCTGCGGCTGCCTGTGAATGTCAGAAAGCAGCTTCTGCGCATCATAGGTCACTCCATTTGCAAGGATGGCATAAAAGACCCGTATCAGCTTACAGCTGATCGCAATCACGGATTGTTTCTTCTCGAGCGGATTATTCGCTCTTGTCGTGTAATACTCATGCAATGACTTAAACTCTGGGTTCTTCGCTATCAGCGGAATCGCTGCATTGAACAGTACTGCCCGCAGCTTACTTCGACCTCTTTTGCTTATGGTCGTCTGTCCTTTGTGCTTTCCAGAGCTGTTCTCCCGTAATGAGAGTCCTGCCAGCTTTTGTATCTGTCTGGGTGATTCGAAACGCCTCACATCACCCACTTCTGCCAGAAATCCGGCTACCGTGATCACTCCTATACCTTTGATGGCAAGCATCTGCTCGCTTTCGGGTATCTTCCTGCACAGCTTTTCTATCTCCTCCATAACGGCATCAAGCTGTGCCTTTTTGTATTCGTAATCCTCGAGCAACAGTTTCATTTCATACCGGGCAGCCGAAGAGCCTTTCTTTAAGCCGATGCTGCGTTTTGCTGTCTCACACAGGGTCGTTGCCTTTTTCATTCCTACAGCCCTAAGCTTTGCATCACGCCAGATTTGATTGATTTTCTCGGCTCCCAGTTCCACGATTGCTTCTGGAGTACAAACTTTCTTTAGAAGCAGCATACTGCTCTGTGCTTCATAGTCCCCAAACACATCTGTGTACTCGGGGAAATATATGGCGAACCATCTGGCAAATCTGTTTTTGATCTGGGTCATCTCCCTGATGAGTCTCTTACGATTGGCCACCATAATTCTTAAATCAGCATACATACCATCCGGTGTATACGGTGCAGAATACCGACCTTCGGTAACCAGCTTTGCGATTACCTTCGGATCCTTCCTGTCATTCTTGCTTTGGCTGTTGTCATCCAGTTCCTTGGTCTGCTTTACCGCATAAGGATTAACCATAACCAGGAGGATGCCCTCATCCTCAAGATAAGCGCCGAGGTCAAACCAGTAATGACCTGTCGGCTCGATACCTACGATCACATCTGACTTTCTGTACTTGTCCTGCAAATGCTGCATCCATGCTTTGAAAGATTCAAAACCTTCTCTGCTGTTGCTAAATGTAAAGACTTTTCCAAGCTCAATGCCTCTCCAGTCAAATGCCCTAGCGTACTGTGTCGTGCTTCCGATATCGATTCCGACTACCAAAGTTGATTCTTTTACTTGATTGATTTTTTCATTCTGCTTATAATTCATTTGTGGGTGTCTCCTTTGAACGATGATTTGTCAACCGGCCAGTTAACAATCATTATTCTATGGGTGGCACTCATTTTTTGCAAACCGGTTATTTGTTACTTAACAGGAATGCTCCATAGTATCTGGCACCTCTTGTGATGCCATGTGGCTTTTCAATAGTCTGAGATTCCTTTGATGCATTCGATATGTCATCTGGTGAGTCTTTCATTGCAGCCAATAGATTTTTGATACTTTTATAGCTGGGTTTAGCAGAATAAGAAAGTGCTTTGGCACAGACCTGTTCCAGTTTTTCAGGCGAATATTTCTCTGCCAGTTTTAACAATCCCATACAGCTTCTATAGGATTGTTGTTCAACCCTGCCGGAGGTAAGTATTGCATCGACAACCTTACTTGTGTTAATTCCAATCGAATCTGCCCATTTGCGGAACCTGTCGCCGTTCCATTCCAGATATTTCTGGTGTTCCTGCGGCATATGTTCCGTCACAGTGGAATACTGGCCGCTCCTTCCGTGAAGTCTCCTATGAGAGGCAATTCGATTGTGATTATAAAATATTTCAACCGTTGTATCTGTTATACGCACATCGACCTTATTTTTGATATACTGATAAGGCACGGAGTAGTACATCTTGTCTACTGCGATGTGATAGTTAAACTGGACGGTGGCTTGTTTCCACTCAGCCAGTTCAAAAGGTGTAGCAGGCAACGGAGCCAGTAATGGCATTTCTTCCCCAAGAAATAAACTGAGCCTGCTGCATTCCTTTTTCTGGAATTTACGAGCATTGTAGGCATTCAGTTTTTCCCGGATAGAATCATTTAATTCTGCAAGCGAGAAAAACTGTTCATTACGAAGGGCTGCAGTTATCCAAGTAGATATCTTTCCTACAGATCCTTCTACATTTGGTTTATTCTTGGGTTTCCGGACTCTGGCCGGAATGATGGCAAGATTATAGTGTTCTGCCATCTCATGGTAAGTTGTGTTTAATGACGTGGTATACCAGTCGCTCTTTTCATGATTCACTGCTGTTGTGCAGTTATCGGAGACAAGCATCGGTGTTACACCGCCAAAGAAATCGAACATCTGGACATGAGCTTTAATCCAGTTGCTTGTTTTCTCATTCATGTATGCTTTTACAAAAGCATACTGGCTGTAAGTCAGTACCCCTACAAAGATCCATGCCTCTGTGATCTCTCCAGTGTCCGGATCAATGATGTGGGCGGGATCACCTGCCCAGTCAACTTCAATCTGTTCACCAGGCTTTCTCTGGATATGCATGGTAGCCCTGCGTTTCTCTTCATCCTTTTGGATGTAGTAGCAGAACCGGGAATACATGAGCGGCTCTTCGTTGCTCATACGGCACTCCTCACAGTATTCTACCCAGAGAAGCTTTTTGTTGACTCCATTTCGCAGAAGTTCTTTGCGAATGTAGTTAAAGTCAGGCATGCGTTTATTTGTTGCTGACTTATCCTTTGGGAACATAAGCTCCTCAAGCGCGCTGTCGGTCATGTCAAAATCCAGCGGCCATGAAATATTTATTTCCGCTGCCTTTTTCAAAACCTTGGCGACTGTGTTCCTGGATACACCGCAGCTCTGTGCGATGTTCCGTTCGCTGAATCCTAAGCTCTGCAAGCGTAGGATTTCACGATACTTGGTCATAATTGTGACCTCCTTTACCTGTATTCACACTGGTGGTGTGTATCAACAGTATAAAGGAAATATATGTAATAGAGCGTTTAAATGAGGCTCTGAATTACCGGAATATGTGGCTCTCATTCTCCGGAATGGTGGCTCCCAAAGTCCGGACAGGTGGCTCAGAGAGCTCCGGAATAATCATTATTCCTCTTCATGTACTTAGGGAAAGAAAAGTTTTCTATACGACGGTATCTGCCGGTACCGGATCATTTCTGGATAGCGACGATTATGAAATATACTCCGCCCCTGATATTCCAGAAGAAGCAGCTTTTGGTGTGCATGTCAGCGGAGACAGTATGGAACCCCGCTACCATAATGAAGAACTTATCTGGATCGAACAGACTGAACATCTTGAAGATGGAGAAATTGCTATCTTTTACCTTGATGGAAATGCATATGTGAAAAAGTTCCAGAACAACAGAAAGGGAACGTATCTCATATCTCTGAATAAGAAATATGATCCTATTCCCGTAACGGAACACAGTTTTTTTAAGATTTTTGGCCGTGTCCTCTCATAGTACAATAAATCGGACACATATTATGATAACATTTACATAGTGACTGGTCAGCTTCACCTCTCTGCCCGGCACTTACTACCATTTTGTAAAGGAGGATTGCAATTATGAGTGCAGAAACTGTTATCTGTAAATTACGAGAAACAAGAACCGATCTTGGTTTTACTCAGCGTCAGGTCGCTAATGGAGCTGATATGAATGTGCGTACTCTTATCAACATAGAAAACGGTCATACCATTCCCAGCCTCCTCTATGCCATGCGCTTGGCAAATTTCTTAAACTGCCCGGTAGATGAACTGTTTGAATACAAGATTACTAGACAGTAAATGATCAGAACTTGTTCACCCCAACACTGCTCTGATTGCCTACCTTCATGAATGGAAACTCAATGGCAATAAGCTCATTCTCCGGACCTGCCGTGCCGGAGAAGTCCTTTCGAACGCTGTCGATTAGTGTAAAAGGACAAAACCTTAAATTTAGTGCGATCCTACCTAAAATCATCAAGTTCTCTAAATGATACCATTTACAATAACTACAGCCATGGGGTACACTTTTTAATAAAATTAGTTATTTTGCTTCATCTATAAGTTTTTCTCTAACTATACTATATTCGTTATTCAAATTCTCGATTTTGACAATTCTTCCTTTATATTTACTGAGATTCGTTTTTGAAATAATCTTTTTTTCAATTTCTAAATCATCTCTTTCCTCCGTTTTTATTTTGCAATCATATACATTATATTTCAAGATTTCTAGAATAATATTCACACTGAAATTATTATGCTTCACACATATATATCCTAAAGTCATAAAAAAAATTAGAAACAATACCACGGAATCCCACTGTGTAAAATCAAATGCGAATAATGGCAAAATATATGCAAGTAAATACTCCGAAGAAACAGTTTTATTTTCACATGCATAACTTATCTTCAGTTCTTCAGATGTAACTGGTTCTCTTTTTATCCAATTGCATAATGAAATAATAGAAAAAAGGTTAGCAATCAGAATAACTATTATACTAACGATTTCCGTATACATATTACTACCATTAACATCAATGAAAATAATTGATATCCACAATGGTAAAAATGATGTAATAAATAAACTGATTACGATAAATAATGACATGTCATCAACTCCAATTTTTTGAACCTGATACTTCCATTGGAATATCATCAAAAGGATCTACCATACCCTTGCCACATAGAAGTTTTACAATTTTCTCTGAAGCTCCTTCTTGCTCCGAATCAAAGAAGCTGTCTTTAACAGGAATATCAAATTTCTTAGCAATACGTTCCCTAGTTTTTTTGTGTTTCAATCTTTCTAAATAGCTATTATTGAAACTTACAAATCGTCTAGGATTACTTCCAGACGTAGCAGTGTTTTTGAAGCATTCAATATTGGTGATAATACCGCTCTCAACAATATCATTCACGCAATATGAACAAGTAGCTTTATATGATCTTTCCATATTAAATAAATTCTCTCCCGCCATGGATAGGAAATACACCTTTTCATCATACATGATGACATCTGCATTTAAGCGCAATGATAAGATTGGTTTATCTATCGGTCTAAATATTGAATTATCCCAAATATGTTTTCTTTTCATATTTACAAAAGGACACTGCATAGAAAATAAATAAATAGGTTTGTCTTCCACAAATCCAGCCAAGACATACGCACTATACTTTTCTTTAAAAGGATCACATTCCTGATCAGCATTAGCCAAACTTTCTACTAATTTTGCATATGCTTCATTGATTAAGTCACTAGTTTTATTCAACCAATAAATCACCTGACTATCAGTAGTCCCATCATACAATCTTAGTTCGTTATATTTCTGTATAGTTGCTCTATTGCCGCTTAAATACTTACTTTTTAGCTCTTCAACATGGTCTATCAGAACTTCTTTTGACGAAAAGCCAATCTCTCTGCAATCATAATTGGTGCCTTCTCTATTTGAAGAATGTATTCTTATCAGCTTTATGCTCCATGTACCCTCACTATTCATTTTTTCAAAAAGTCTTTTTACATCCTCAACTATCAATAGTTTATTCCTCCCTTATGTATTTTTTACAGTGTATTCTTTCACGCCACTTAACTTCGCATATTTCCACAAGTGCTCAATTAGGCCATCAGAATATGCATCAAAATCATTCTGAATAATAACATTTTCAACATGCTGAATCTTTTTATTACGTTCTTCAATTTTGACAATATAATCTGGATTTGGAATCTTATTATTCTTCTTCAAATTGCAAGCTGGACAAGAAAGAACAAAATTCCACATCTTATCATCCTTAACAAAAGACCATGGGATAAAATGATCAACATGAATACTATTCTGAAGCTTTTTCCCACAGTAAAAGCAGGTATCTTCTTCAAATTCTTTTCTCAATATTTCTCTATAAACAGACAGATTCTCTCTTCTTGGTGTTGCCAGTTCTAGCTTATCAATCACCCTAATCAAAGAATTATCGTCATTCACTTGCTCTAAGAATTTTGCCCATGAATAATAATTTAATTTTTCCAGTTCGGCTTTGTGCTTAAGCATAAACTCATACACAGCATAATTCATAACTAAACCTTCTGCTTTCAAATCAAAGGAATAAACTATGCCATCAAAATCCTCATACAAAGCACCAATGACACATTTTTTGCATTCAGTAGTAACCTTCTTGATTATTCTGTTTTTCTTTTCATCCTCAATCGTTTCAAATTCAAATGTTGCAAGCAAAGCATTCTCTGCTATTTCTGACTTCAGGATGGTCTCTACCTTTGAAAACACAGACTTCCCATCTGACCTCATCTGTCTCAGATTATACTTAACCACCAAGTTCCAATAGTTCTCTGCAAATCTGGCAAATAGCTCTTCATAAGTGAAGAATACACCAGTATCTGTCTTTTTCCCGTTAAAAGCATTGTCTAAAAGGGATTTTATAAGACCAAACTTGTATGTATTTCTTTTTCTACTTGAATCCGAAAATACATAATTGAAAAGTGACCAAATTCTATCTTCATTTGGATAATATTCAGTTATTGAACCACATTTCAAATTCCATCCGGCCATTTCAGTTCACCTAAAATACTAATCCTTTCGCAACTTCAAATAATGATGTTAGATTCTCTCTCATCTGACTAATATCAGTATCAGCACCCCAGCTAATCCTAATTGCAGAAGAAATTCTATCTGCATCTAATCCCATAGCTGTAAGCACATAACTCGGACTATAATCATGCGATGTACATGCAGAACCATTTGAAATACCACAATATTGTTTTGATGAAAGCATTAAAGCTTCTGATTCAACACCATTAATACTGATATTGACTGTATTTGGCATACAATAATTCTGATCACCATTTATGCTAATGTCCAACCCAGAATCTGCAATGAGTGATAATACCATTTGTTTTCTTTCTATATATGCTGCAAGATTATTTTCATAATTCTCATTAGCTATCTCACAAGCTTTCCCTAAACCAGCCACTAATGCTACAGGTATCGTTCCTGGTCTTATTCCATGTTCTTGCTGGCCACCATATGTAATAGCTCTTACAGGGGGCAGCTTATATCTCTTCTTTCGTAGGATCAGAGCACCAATACCTTGAGGGCCGCTTAGTTTGTGAGCACTTAATGACAACATATCATACTTAATTTCTCTAAGTTCTTTAATTAATTTCCCACAAGTCTGAGTCGCATCAATATGGAATAAAACTCCCTTTTCAGATAGATAATCACCTATTTCTTTTACCGGTTGAATGATTCCTGTTTCATTATTCGCATGCATAATACTTACCAATAACGTATCATCTTTTATTAGATTGGTGACCTTTTCTACATCAATGCGTCCACTTTCATCTGGTGATACTAAATCAATTTCAAAACCATGCGTCTCTAAACTCTTAACAGTTTCTAAGACTGCCTTATGCTCAATAGTCGATGTAATAACATGTTTTTTATTCTTCTCCGTCGCATAATCTATAAGTCCCTGAATTGCAATATTGTTGCTTTCTGTTGAGCCACTGGTAAAGAATACTTCTCCAGTCCCAACACCAAGCAAATTTGCAACTTGAGTGCGAGCATCTTCTACTATCTTTCTAGCACCTTCACCGTAATCATGCGTTCTACTATCTGCATTACCATATGAAGTTTTATACACATCAAACATGTAATCCAACACCTCAGTGTTTATCGGTGCTGAAGCATTGTAATCAAGATAGATTCCCATTATTCTTCTCCTGTTACCAGATGAACTAAATCATCTATGTTCTTAATAAAATTGGTTCCAGATAAATGTGCAATTCCTCTTTCTAAATGAAGTTTAAAATACTTTGATATAGTTTCTTCATCTGTAGGCAAATTCATCTTTTTGCACCAAGCAATCATTAATGCATCATATATGTCACTGTATTCACCGCCAAAGGTATACCATGACATTTCTACATTACTATCCGCAATTATTGGAAGATCTGTCGGCATTGTGTTTTCAGATAGCGAATAACATAATGCCCATCTGCATAAAACATTCCAGTTCTTTATGCCGGTTTTTCCCTTTAATCTTCCCAGACGATCTTTGGATACATTTGATAACTTTATCTGTTTTATGATCATTCTAGGACTCCCCTCCAACCGAAATATCCCGGCTTAATTGTAGTTGTTCTTGTCTTGTCACAATAGTTAAGCGTAAATTCATCTCCAACGCTATCTTTCATCATCGAATAATATCTTTCATCTATCTCTGAATCTGTTGATAGAATAATCGTCTGCTCACTGGCATGGGGAAAATATGTTTTAATAAGAGCTTCTCTGTGTGCAGAATCCAAACGAGAAAGTGGAGTGTCAATTATAACCGGCAACTTTTTTTTTGAACAAATAGCTAATGCCCAAAGAAGCGAAATGACCATCAGTTGCTTCTCGCCTGCAGATAATCTCTTCTTAACAATCTCTTCTCCATTTCCATCTATATAATGCAAATCCAAAGTATCAGCATCCATCTTAATTTGTTTAACCAAATTCTTTTTATTTGCTAATCTCTTGTAACACTCAGTCATTGTTTGTGCCAAGACATCTGTTTTTCTTTCCTGAAGTCTAACTCGATATAGCTTGATAATTTCAATCGCCATATTAGCATATTTAATAGTTCTCTTATCGTCATCAACAGCTTCCAACAGTGCCAAAGTTTTCTCTGCAAATTTACTAAATTCAGATTCTGCCGATATGAAATTACCGTGTAATGAAGCTCTCTCTTTTTGCAAATTATCAATTGTAACCTGCTTTTCGATTATTTCACGTTCTTTTTCTTTTATCAGTACAAAAATCTTCTCCAGAGAGGCATCATCAATATCAACCGACAATGAATTGTCAATTTCATCAATTTTTTCTTGATGCAAATCTCTTTTAGCAATTAGTGTTTTTGCTTTCTTAACACTCTGATCTATTCCATTTGCATTAAGTGTTTCTACCTGAAGTAAATTCATATCTGACAAGCTGTATGCATCTTCTTCAGAATCTATTTCTGTCTCTTCTTGCATAAAAGAAATGAACTTACTTATCTCTTCTGATTGAGATGAAAACTTAATATATGCTGCTTTTATTCTTTCAAATGCTATTATATTAATCTTCTTTTCATGAGCACTCTTTCCTTCGCGCTCTATATCAATTAAAAGATCCGAAACAAGTGCAAGTGGCAGTTCTGCAGCAACTAAATCTAATAGCTGCTCCTGGCATCCACTAACAGAAGCAATATATTCTGCACGCTGATTGATCAACTTATTCTTTTGCTCAAGAATGCCACCACCCTTTACCGCATATTCAGAATTAAGCTTCTCCAACTCTAATTGCAATTGCTCCAATTCAATTTTTTGATTTTCTATATCAACATCCACATTACGTAATACTTGTTCAGCATTATCTTTCCTAGAACGCAATTCCTCAAGTTTTTTGAGATCCTGATTTTCCTCGTTTGCTTTACAAAGGCGCCCAATAATCTTACTAACATCACTCTGTAAAACGTCCAAGACAGTAATCCCTAACATTGCTTTGATAGATTCCTTCATTTGCTCGCTGGTTTCTTCTACAGCTAACTCTGCTATTTTTTCTCCATCAAAGAAAAAGAAACTTGATAAAGCGCTTGGCAAGATATTTTCAACAAACATCGGCCAATTTTCTGTTAAAAATGTACTTTCTTCTCCATTCTTTTTTACAATTATTTTTTCATGAACACGAATTCCTTTTCCGTCCCACTCTCTTCGGACGTTATATACTTCTTTGTCACTATTGTCTATTGAAAACTCTATTTCAAGATAGGTTGTTAATGACCCATCTGTTTTATTTACATAAGATTTTAAATACTGCCCATATGTGTTGTATTTGCTTTCTGTATAAGCAAATGAATTGGAACCGTATAAGCTTAACAATACCGCCTCTAATATTGTTGTTTTTCCTCGTCCGTTCATTCCTCCAACAAGGACAACGGGTTTGTCACTTACAAACTTCAAAACATTTGTAGACGAATACACACCGAAATTGTGCATAACTAATTTCTTGATTATCATTACTCCTCATCCTCGTCAATTTCGTCTTCTTCAGTTGGATCATCATATGAATTGTCCAATGCTTTCTCGTTATACTTTCCACCTAAATCTTTTTTACGCGTCACCGTATTCAGATAATATGTAGTAGCATCTTCCTCATTCTTATAGAATGTTCTATGGATACATGACTCTAATGAGTCAGAAACGCCCTTCCTCTGATTTAATGTATTAGAATGATTCTCAATGTCTATCAAACTATATGCCATTTCGAATGCTAATTCTTCGTCTGGATAAAGCTCGTTTACAACTTCTTTTAATATATCCCATTCTTCTTTCTTAAATGATTCCGGTGCAATCCATTCCGGATCAGAGAAAGTTTTTCCCATTACTTCTTCATAAATAGTTGGAAGTGTATCTGTAAACTCATGTTTTTCAATAACCCAAATTCTTCTAATATTTCTTAATTCGGGCATTGTAATCAGTTCCAAATCGCTAAACTCCTCAGGCCCATTTTCATTTATATCTTTTTGAATGGTTAGTAAATCTCTCAACCACTCTTCCCTTACTTCTTTTTTGTACGGCCCATGGTGTAATTGCTTATAACCGCCTTGCAGATAGCCAGCCATTTTTCTGAAAGAACGTCTGTCTCTATCAAGTTCCTCATTTCCAAATTTATTTCTAAATTCCAACAAAGGTGTCATCCATGCCTTTTCTTCATCATTTGAAATCATTGCCTCCATAGATTTGTCCTGAGCAACCATAGTACATACCCAACAACCGAATCTACTTTTTCCACAACTAGGCAATCCTTTTTCCACCATCATAGGGCATTCATTATCCGCTGTTGCTCCTTTGTACAGAGTCAATAACTCCTTATTAGAATATCCCCATGGATTTTTATATTGCATCAAAAAAACCCATACATCATTGTCATTCCAGTCTTCTAGTGGTGAGAAGACCAGTTCATTGACCATTGCCTGATTAGGGCTAAGAAGTTCTCTTACTCTCTTCTTTTCATAATAAGCCATTGTTTTTGCTCTTCTTGCACTTTCTGCCTTTCGAGTACCAATGACCATAATAATTTCACCATGCTCAGCAATTTTATCTTTTACAAATGTATTTACTGGCTGAATTTTCAATCGATCTGTACACCAACGAAGTTTTTTTCTAGGGAAGGGATAACCTCTTCCAATAAAATTTACCCAAAATGTATTATCCATTGCAGGTGTCAATCTATGGGTAACAAATGGTAATCCCTGTTCGTTAGCTGCTTCTTCCATTGTTTTCAATGATTTTTGAACCCACTTAGAAATAACCGGTGACTCCACCATAGTGTCTGTATTTATAATGTGAACCTGTTTTTTTACTTGTTCTCTAGGTAGTTCCGATAGTGCTAACCATACCAACTGAAGTGTAGCTGTACTATCTTTTCCTCCTGAATACCCTATTACCCAAGGAATATCATCGCACAGATACAGATTTCTTATTGTTTCCATTAATCCGTTAATCGTATCTTTATTTATGGTAACTCCTTGTTTATTTGCTTCACAGCTTACACATTTCTCTGCCATGTCAATAATTCTCCTAAATATTTATAGAATTAAGAAATTGGCCTTCCTTATGCTGTTCTTCTTCAGACAGATTTAATCCAATTTCTTTTTTAATTTGTATCGCAGTTAATAGGATAGCCTTATTACTTGTAATAATTTTTCCATCAGTTCTAATAACTCTCAGTTTCCACTGTGATGCGTTTCTCTTCCAGTCAATGACTTGTAATCTGGAAAGATACTTATTCATATCCAGAGTTGGATTATGATAGAAGTATGCTCCTATGAGCCCAAGTGCTTGAACTACAACACCTTGAGTCACAATATAATTCTCTCTTAAATCTACTTTCGAAATTTCTTTCTTAATCAACTCATTCCACTGAACAATATTCTTTGACACACAAGTCCAAAAGGAAACAAGAAAATGTTCAGCAGTATCAGATAGATCTGTGCCACCAACAATTTTCTTATTAGCGATATAGAAGGTATTCAATGTAAATAAGTTTGATGAATACTTTCCAAGAATATCTTTCTCTTTGTCTGTATACTCATTAAGAAACGGAACTTGCAATATCACATTCCGATTGATAACTGCCAGTTCATCTCTTGAATCATAAAGCTCTGAGATAGAGTTAGATGTTTTTACAGCATGCTTATTTAAGTCAGTAAAGATCTGCTGACTTCGTGAAAGCCCCTGATCCTCATAGAAAACAACGGATATTGTTTCCTTTCCAAGCGTCTCATCTTCATTAAGAGCGTCTAAGATTGCCGCCTTTCGATGTTGTCCATCATTAATTAAGAACCTAGCATCCATAGATACCTCTAAGATTCCTGTCCCCATTCCATCAGAACTTTCATGAAATGCAAATTCACCATCAATCGAAGCAGCTAACGCTGAGAATACATACGAATCTCTATTGTCTGTAATATACCTGCTAATAACCGGAATTCTAGATTCATTTAGTTTTCTTTGAGCACGATATTCAGGTAGAACATATTCGTCCTCATTCGGAAATAATTTGGAAATCATCTTAAGCGGAACCATCGCTATAAAGTATTCACGTCCAGCCTGTATACCTCTAACAACGGGAAATTTATATGCAAAATCCATAAGTCCTCCATAATAAAACATGCTATACTTAAGTAGTCTACTTAAGTATAGCATGCAATGTCTGTTTAGTCAATTTAATCTTGTAAAAGTTCCCAAAATGCCTTGTCCTTAACATAGACAGGTTTTTTATTTCCTATCTTTATAATACTATGATGTTTCTCCAATGATTTAATCGCACCATATAACTGCTGATTCTCTGTTCCCTTTGCTTCTGTCTTGAAAACAAACTCAACATCAGAATTCTTTAAATCCGATACATTATGAACAACCCACGTTAATATATACTTTGAATAATCATCCTCACCACTTCCAAAATGTTTCAGGAACTGTGTTGACAAAATAGTACCTACACCAAATTCTCTTCCTTCCTTCAGGATCTTTTTAAGTGCTGCAAAACCTTCACTCATGAAATTATCTGCCTCATCAACAAGAATTAACTTTGTTAACTGTCGATAGTTGCCTTCCATTTTACTTGATCCTGCTGCTTGCATCTGCGAGTAGAACAAATCAAGTGTAATTGCTATAATCAAACTTTGAATATCCGAATCATATCCAGATAAATCAATAACAACAACACCCTTTAATAAATCAAACAAAGACTCTGTCTTACTAGGATTAGCTTCAAAAACTTGGAACATATGTAACTTATCAAGTGCAGCCGATAAAGAATCACCTTTCTTTATTTCGTCATCGTTTGCATATCGTTGATAAACCTGGTCGAATGTCGGTGCTTCATTATCCCAAGTACTTGGATTTCCCGGATTAATACCACTAGCGGTATAAGTATCCATTATGCACTGTAACAAAATATTTTGTTGCTTTGGTCCAAGATTATATACCTTAGAAATGGTATCCTTAAAAGCATTTGCAGTATGGGTAGGCAATAAAGGCTTAAACACCACAGATTTGGTCAATGCCAAAGGATTAAATGGTAACTGATACGGCTTATATATAGTTGCATTAGTAGCAGCCACAAAATCAGCCTTACTTTCGTTATAATCACCCTTGTAATCAAAAATCAGAATTCCTAATTCCTTACCTTCAACATTATTTTTCTGTTGTTTACACAACTGTGTGATCATTGATTTTGTAAACTGTGTTTTTCCAGTTCCCATAGTTCCGATAATACCTGTGTTCGTATGGAAAAGCTGTGATGTATCATTTGGTGTCCACAGCACCGGTTTGCCATCTTGCTCATTTGTTCCAAACAGAACTCTCATTCCATTGAAAGATTCTTCTTCACCTTCTGTGTTTCCACTTTGTTCGCTCTCTGCACTTGGTTTATCGCCGGTTTCCACATCATCATTTTCTTTTGGACCCAGCTCCTCTTCTAGTTCTTCAGGTGTGTCATTCCCCAATTTACTCACCTGCAATTTTGATAAATCACCCGTAAGATTTCGAACTGGTATTTCATCAAAAATCATCAAGTCGTCAGTACGTTTTTCTCTTATATCTGAATATATCTCCGTTACATCTTTTAATATCAATCCAAATTCATCACTTTCTGGCATTTCAATAAAATTAATTGAATCCTCCTTAAATGATGTTTTTCTTGATATCAAAGATTTTCTAAACGAAAGTACAGCTCCCTTTCCTAATACTTCTTGAATATCATCTGATAAAATATAATGTTCATTTAACAGTGCTTCCCTATATATATCTAAGACCTTATTCCAGTCTTGCGAGTCATCCACATGGTACACTTGCATCTTTTTGCAACTGGTAACTAACATTTGCATCAAGAAGTTTCTATTTACCTTGTACAAGATAGTCTGCAAAATCTCTCCATCTGGATTAAATGCCTTTTGTAACCCATCAGCTGTAGCTGATGCCTGCTCAAATGCTTTTTTGATTACTGCATTATCATTGTTTCCAGTTTTAACTTCTGTAGGATATAAGTATATCTTTGGTTCGTCACCACTTATATTCAGACCAATAAATAACAAATCATCACTGGTTGGTCCCTTTTCAAATCCAAGGTTTTTAGCAGACAGGACGCCTTCATCTTTAGATAGTCCTGCTCCACCTGACACTCTGAGCATCTCCTCCAATGAGACCGGAACCCACAAAATATCACTATGTTTCAAAAATGCCAGCATAAACTTAATCGCCGCAACAATACTAATTTTCTCACGGCTAAACGTAGAGTCCTTATTAGCCTTCTTAGACGAAATTAATCTTAATAGCCAATCACCATTTACTGCATTAAATAAATTAATGATTTTGTGAACATCATCGACATCGGCATTTACACCTTTTGTCTTCAAATATTCTTGAATCACCTGCGAATACTGCTGAGACTTACGAGTAACAGTTATCGCATCATATCCACTACTTGAAGTATACTGATCACTATAATGTATAATCAGCAGATCACTTTTAGCCTCCTTTTCACTAAAGAAATCCAAATCCACCTTCGGATCAACAAATACCACCCAGTTGGAATTCTTGTAGATATAATCCATCTTATTCTCAGCTTTTTCATCTATCTGAGTAGAAATACTGGTACCTGCATAATAAGGATTACCTGACTTCTCAACCTGCATTAACGAGTTATATCTCATAGCTAATTCTATTAGTTTATTTTGTTCTGCATATTTCCCACCAAAACCAGTTCTATACTTATGTCCATATTTGCTTGAAGGAATCCCTGACAAAATTCCTCCAAGAGATGCACCTGTTTCAATTTGGCTCATTGTAGCTGTCTCTGAAGTGATTTCTGATTCCATCTCATAGAATGAGATATGAGAATATGCATATTCTTTTCCGTTATCTTTGTGGAAATAGCATTCAATATTCTTGGACAAAATACCTTCCAAGCTATTCATCGATGTACCATTTTCAACCGACAATTTCAATTCTTCCAAATAAACCTTAAGAACACCATACTCTTTAATATTGGTAAACACATTGCCATTCATATCATTACCATAAATATGAATCTCAAATATTGCCAGTTTATCAATATCTGCATTCCTACTAATTGCATGGATAAAAAATAGCGCTATTCCAACAAATACCTCACTACAATCACCCATATTAATAAGATTAATTCTTATGGTTTTGTTATTAATATCATCAAATATGTATCTAAAGTGAGAAATAAATTCTGATATTTTCTCTTCTACAAGTTTAGGTACATATCTACGACTTCCTCTATATTTTTTATTCTCTACCGGAGCATAATAAATTTTTAAGAGGATTATTTAGCTGGGTTGGTTTTGAACAAAAGGCATTTGAATATGAAAGAAAAGAAAGATTTGCTGGTAAAACTAAATATCCACTAAAGAAAATGTTAAAATTAGCATCGGATGGGATTATAGGATTTTCAACCAAGCCATTAAAAATAGTAGGTGGGCTTGGAATGTTAACAATTTCTATATCTGTTATCATTTTAATTTATTCTTTATTATCTTTTATCTTTAAATGGAATAACCTAACAACTGGC
>ERZ791837.517-NODE-517-length-29446-cov-4.468477_pt1 | contig 29446 bp, 50 predicted proteins | sample MGYA00510292_ERZ791837 | MGnify/ENA primary metagenome ERZ791837 (study PRJEB30046, sample SAMN00715259) | human gut metagenome | study: EMG produced TPA metagenomics assembly of the A metagenome-wide association study of gut microbiota in type 2...
CTCTTTTGCCAAATGGTTAGAACCCGAACACGGAGCCGTAAAAAATCCATCATTTTTCATGGCTGCAATCAAATCCTTCATTCCATCTCTTTCAGTGGACATAAGTTTTTCCACAATTAAATCTTCAAATTCTTCCATCTTTCTTTTATCCTCTCTTCCTCTGATTCAATATCTGCCATCTCTTCACGTCTGGCTTGTTTCTCATATAATCTGTGGCGGCGTTCTCTGTCCCTCTCGTACTCTTCAAGCATATCAAGGCTGTCCGGTATATAATCACTGTACATTTCCTACCTCCACAGAATTAATCTCGATAACTAACGGTTTCCTTTTTCTGGTCATCTCCGATTATGATTTCCAGAGCATTTCTGTCTAAAGTAAACGTTCCGTAAATATCTCCGTCTGCAGTAAGTTTTACATTTCCATCTTCCAGACCAAGATCCTCAAGTAACGCCGATAAATCTTTAAGACCTTCTATTAGCTTTCCTGCATCCGTTCTGCACAACCTAGTTGCTGGCATTTAAAAATTCCTCCATTTCCATCTGTTTAAAATCTGTAGACATGGCCATGCATCTCACGGCTTTTTGACGCTGCTCTTTCATGTACTGCTCGTCTCTGCACTCCTCACAAATATTCCCTTCTCCGGGATCAAGACTGCATCCACAGATCCTGCATTTTCTGTAAAACATAAAATCACGCTTTCCAATATTTAATTTTCGTGTTACAATAAACGCAGAAATACTTTTGTATTCCTACGGTAAATAGCACCAGTTCTCGCCAAAGAATGTTATGGTGCTATTTTTCTTTTTCACTGAGTAACCATCCTTTCATTTGATGATAAAGCGGTATGTATCTTTCAGCGTCAACCTCAATATGAAAATCCGTTGCCACCTTTGCAATAATCATGCCGACCGCTATATCCTCGACATTCGGATTTTCCTCACCGCTTACGCATTGAGCATTTGTCACTTTGCCACCTCCTCAAATTCCCCAAGGAACTCTACATCAGCATCAAGCTTGTCTTTCCGGCGGATCATGTAAAAGTATGCTTTCCGCTTTTCTTCCCGGCGTTTCTCCACATCCATGATTGCAACTCCAATAAGTGCAACCACCGCACCGAGGGCTATTGCGATCAGCAGAAAAACATAATACATTCCATCCGCATCGAGCATTCCACCAAGAAAAAGTATTCCAAGCCCTACCGCTATAAAAACTTTACTGATCTGCTTCATTCTTCATCTCCTTTCCACACATATCCAGTATTGAATACATGGAAAACAGGTTTAAAAACAACATTAAAGAATTGGCTGCCTTTATCTCCCAGTTTATTTCTTGATTCGAACAGTAGGCGGTTCTTTCAGCACATTGTTTAATCCATAATTAGCACAGATGATATGCTTTGAAAGAACCATGTGAATTTTAAAACCCTCTCCGCCAGTACACGATATCGCAAAATAATCACAGCCATCTCCGAAATTAACACCATTCAGCTTGAATATTTTCTTTTCTGTATTGACTTCTAATGTCTTAATTTCCTGCGGTACTCCTGCAAGAATTTCTTCAAAAGTTCCCATTTCTTCTCTACCTCTCATCCAATAGATATAAAAACATTTGCTACATTTTTCATGATGCCTTGTCCTTAACCACAAGCTTAATTCCTTCCTGTCTTTCGTAAATCTCTAACAGAATGTCCATAATCTTGGCTTTCCTCTCTGGTGTAATTTCCATGTCTGCTTTGTTCATGTAAATCTCCTTTCTCATTATTTAACGCTCCCACACATGGCAATCTGCTTGTCAACTTCCGACTGTTTCTTTGAAATTGCCATACCATCCGCAACACCGAGAATATAGTTGAAGTTTTCTTTGTCCAGCTGCGATACTGTTTCAGCTAGTCTTGTAAGGGATTCTTTCTGTTTTTCGCTCATCTGCTCACTTCCTTTCTTGTTTTGTACTTTGTACATTATTAATATAGCACTATGTACATATTTTTGTCAATACTATTTTTTGTACAAAGTACAATTTTTTTATTTACTTTTTTAACATGTTGTAGTATATTATTAATAGGAGGTGAGAAAATGCAGAACCGATTAAAGCAAATAAGAAAAAAATTAGGTTGCAACCAGAATGAATTTGCAGAAAAACTCGGTATATCAGTTTCCAATATATCTAGCTATGAAGCAGGAAGAAGAAATCCGTCTGATGCTGTTATAAATCTGATATGCGAAAAATTTAGCGTCAATAAGGAATGGCTAGAGACCGGAAACGGCGAAATGTTCATTCAAAAGACCGAGAATGAAAAGATAGCTGAATTTCTTGCAGATGTACTGAAAGCCGGGGAAAAAGACCAGCGTTACAGATTCATAGCCGCTATCTCAGAACTGGATGAAAACGACTGGAACACAATCCAGAAGCTGGCAGAAAAGCTTGTAAAGAAGTAAAAAGAAAGACAAGGGCAATGCGCAAACCCTTGTCTTTTTCTTTTATCTTAAAAACCTCTTTATGAATGCATATATGGTTCGGAGATCATCCTCGTCCATGCAATTCTCTATTAATTCTATTATTTTCTCTTTAAGCTCTCCCATATCCAATACCACCTTTCTATTTGATACATAAAGTATACGAACGTATGTTCGAAAAGTCAATAACGCATCCATTTGTTTTTATCCTAAACTTTCATTTTGCAAAAAAATGTCATAAAAAAATGACAAAAATGTATTGTTTTATAATCATTTTGCTTTATAATTGTAGTATCAAAAGAAAGGGGAGTTCAAAATCATGAACGAATCAAAAGATACTAAGGTATGTAAACACTGTCAATCAGAAATTCCTAAGAAAGCAAAGATATGTCCAGTATGCAAAAAGAAACAAGGTTTACCGAAATGGGCGATTGTTTTAATTGTGATCCTGGTTCTTGGAGCTATTGGTTCTGCTTCTGGTGGAAATTCCGACAATTCAGAAACTACTACCAATTCAAAATCATCAAGCACAAAGGAAACTCAAAAATCGACACCAGAGGTAAAGGAAGTTGAGACCGAATCAGAGCCAGAAATTGAATATACTGCGGTTGATGTAAGCACCATGATGGATGATTTGAAAAACAATGCAATGAAAGCAGAAGATACTTACAATGACAAATACTTAGAAATTACTGGTCGATTAAATGTTATTGACAGCAACGGTAAGTATATCGGGGTATACTCTCAGACAGACAAATTCGACATTATTGGTGTCCAATGCTATATAAAAGATGATGATGTAAAAGCAAAAGTAATGGAAATGTCTAAAGACGATACTATAACGCTCAAAGTTCATATTAAAAACGTTGGGGAAGTTATGGGGTACTCCGCAGATATTATAGAAATAGAATAGTATACAGTCCCTCTAGTAAATGAGGGACTTTTTTTAAAGGGAGTTAAAAATGAACATAGCAATTTATCCAAGGAAATCAAAAAAAGATGATAATTCAGAATCAATGGAACAACAAATAGACGATTGTAGAAAGTACATTAATAAAACTTACCCTAATGCAAATATAATCGTTTATTCTGGCGATTATGCAATCACAGGGCATAGCACGGCAAAAAGAAAGGACTTTCAGCGCATGATGGATGATGTAAGAGCTGGAAGAATCAATGCCGTTGTTATTATGAGATACGATCGTATAGCAAGAAATATGAGAGATTTCTGTAACCTCTATCACGACATGGAAAGCGCAGGATGCAACTTGATATCAGTAAGTCAGCAGATCGATACTTCCACGCCATACGGAAAGAACTTCATGTACCAGATGGCAAACATGGCAGAATTAGAATGGGCGGTTATATCTGAGCGATACAAAGACACAGCAGCTTATAAAATACGTGAGGGGAAAGCTTACACTGGCAGAGTGCCTATAGGATTCAAAATAGAGAAAATAGATGGTGTAAAGAAAGTTGTACATGATAATGAGGAACAGACAAGAGCTATATTTGATTATTTATTAGCAACCAAAAGCAAGCGCGGCACTGTTTTATGGGTACGTGAAAATTTAATTCCAGACTTCACACGTCACAAATTAGACACAATGATCAAGTCAGATTTATATATTGGGAAAGTAAGGGAAAATGAAAATTTCTGCGAACCTTATTTTACAAAAGAGCAAATGGAAGAAATAAGAAGTGTCAATCAGATAAAATACGCTCCGTCCGGTCATATATATTTATTCAGTGGATTATTTCGTTGTCCTATATGCGGCAGAAAAATGTCAAGTTTTTACAGTATAGACAGGAAGACCAAAAAACACCGGCAATATCAAAGATGCTGGTTTGGTGGAAATGAGAAATTGCACAAAACAAAATTAGTATCAGAAGCAAAAACAGAAAAATATCTTCTTGAAAATATTGATACAGCATTAAAAAATCTTGAATTTGATGTAAAAAAAGAAGAAAGTAAACCAAAGCGTAATTTGAATAAGAAACTTAATGATGCAATAGGGGAACGTGACAGACTGAATTACCTTTTTGAAAAAGGTAGAATTGATATTCCAGAATACGAAAAGAAATACAGTATATTGTCCGGGAAAATAAATTCAATAAGCGAAGAATTATCCAATAACAAGGTTGTAAAAATTGAAGAATTTAAAAAGCAGATACCTTCAGACTGGAGAGTCCTTTACGAACAACTAGATCAAAAAGGAAAACAAGAATTTTGGCATAGAATAATAAAAGAAATTTATTTGAATGAAGCCTTTGAAATTACTGGCTTTATATTTTATATCTAGGACTTGTACTAAACAGCTATTTTCTAAAGGTTAACATTAATTAGTACAAGTATATTAAAAAAGGCGATTAGAAATTCTAACCGCCCTTTATTTTACGCTTTCACAATGGCAACTTCAAATCCTGCTGCTTTCAATTTATTTTTCATATACAGTTACATATTTTTCTGATGCTGTAATGTATAATCCCGATTTGAGCCTATACATGCTGCCTCCGCCAACCTTAATAGGTCCGTTCGCAATTGTAAAGACTTCATTTTTCTGAACACGTCCGGCAACTGCTGCTTTATCCCAACTTGTCGACTTTCTCACCGCAAGATCATCTACAAGAACTTTTACATACTTCTTTTTCTCTGGGAGTTGTACCGGTGCAACTGGCTTTGGTGCTGCCTGCACATAATCCGCAAGAGCATAGGCAATTGCTGTGCAGATCTGTTCAAATTTCTGCTGATAAGCAGATGCATCTGGATCATTTACAAAGCATACCTCAATTAACATTGATTTTGCTTTAGTCTTTTTGATTACATATAATCCGCTGCCTTCTTTTACTCCGCGATTTGAAAAACCGAGTGCTGCGATATGTTCACATACCTCTACGGCATCTGGATACTGTCTACCTTTATAGGTGTACACTTCCACTCCATGTCCTTTTCTGGCTTTGTCGTTGTTGAAATGAATACTGATGAAATAATCAAGGTCAGTACAATTTGCCATATTTACTGCCTGCTTTAAATATGCAGACTGTGATGCAGCCTTATCTATCGTGCAAGGAACAACATCCACACCGGATGATTTAAACATCTCTGTCAGTCTGTTACAAACTCTTCTTGTTTCAATACTCTCAACAATTGCACCGGAAGTACCGGATCCAGCTCCTGATAAGGTGTGTCCTGCATTTAATCCAATTCTCATAACTTATTTTTCCTCCTTATTAATGTACTGTTTGAACATCTGGTGCAGTCCTGTACTTGCTAAACCGCTGAATAATCCACTTAATAAAACAGGTGCTGTAACTGTCCATCCGTTAATCCAAACCGCCAGAATAACACCAAGGACAGCGCAGATGGTAGGAATGTATTTATTATCCACATCCTTAATCCACTTCTTCACGACATAGCCTACACAAAGACAAATGCCTACGATTACCGGCACCATAAATTCTGTTAAAAATCCTAAATCTGTCATGTTTAAATCCTCTCTTTCTGCTTCAGATGAAGCTCTTCAATCTCGTTTTTCATTTTTGTTACCACTCCATTCCCACCCAACGCATGATAGGCATTGTACATTTCCATAAAATTTTGGTAGGCATAGGATGGAATTTCTTTGAGAGCCATGTATTTATCATGGTACTCAATCAGTTGCACACGAAGCAAAAGCATTGTTCCTCTGCTATTCGCATCTCTGTCCGACTTCTGATTTTTCAAAAGCCACACTATGTATCCCATAAATGCTGTCAGAACGATAGGCAAAGCAATCGTGTACGTTTCTTTTAACATCTCCATTGGATCATCTTCCTTTCTTTTGTATAATTCAATTATAATATTTCAGAATAATTTTTTGTTCCATTTTACTTCGCATAAACCAGAGTTTAAGTGATAAATATACAATCATAAATTTTAATACCGGAAATTCTTTTAACTGGTTTAATGTACCACTTCCAAGTGGTTGGTATACAGGCAATACCGCTGTTATTTCGATTAAAATAGGTCATTATATAACTCCGGTAATTAATAATAAAATTGCATTTGAATGTATTGCGGCAGATAATAATAATTATCAGATAAAAGTTGACGATTCAGCCATTTTAAATACAAATGGTCATTTAGTGCTTATGCGTATTGTATAAGGTAGAATAAATATGTCCACATCTTTTACTCAAGTGGTTTGAAATAAACAGTTAATAGCTATTTAAGCAGTTCTAACCCACATATAAATCGCATAATATGGCGGTATATTATTATGTGGCTGATTTCCACAGTACACAGAACTAGCTGCTGTTATAAATCTGTCATCTGTTATTACACCGTATTGCCCATCGTAGGTTCCGTACATTGATTGTGAAGATAACATGAATTTATAATTGCCATTGTTACCACCCAATGTTCCAGACAGAACATTATGCTGGTGTGTTGGAAGTTCTGCCGATGTTAAAGTATGTACAGCCTCGCCACCCATTGCGCCAGAAAAATAGCTATTGCCTGCACCGACAAGGAATCTGTCTGTAATCAGTTGCCATGTGCCAAATCCAAATATATCTACCGGATTTGTGGCTACTGTCGAGAAATACCAGCTTCCAACCGGATGAAGTTTCTGAACAAGCGCATTGATTTTCTCAGTTAAACTCTGGTTTACCTCCGTAAAGCCTGCTTCAATTCTGTCCTCCAGATCATTCATATTGGCAGCATTAAAAGCATCACCTTCCTGTGAGATTGTTCCTTCATCCCTTGCAACTGTCACAAGATTTGTGCTTCCATCTTCATTCGTAAGCAGTCGTCGGTTGATGTACTCTGCAATTCGATTTTTCCATGTTTTCTTTGTAAATCCCATAACATATCCTCTCTTCCTATAATAATAGTCCGGTATCATCTCCGGCATATATCTCTGATCCACAGTAATAATTGAAGTTGTTAAGTAAAATGCCATACACATCATCCAATATTTTTTCAATATCATTTATCTTTTGGTATGTATTAACTGGCATACTCGGTGTCTGCGGCGTGTCTCCATGAATCATGTACGCATTTCTGATAACCTCTGTGTTATTTATGACTGATATTAAAAATGTCTCATTTGGATGTTCTGGAACGTCTGCAACCGTAAGATTAAGTTCCAGAACATCTGATAATAACTTTGTGTTATTCTGGATTCTCTGCATATCTGATCGATTCAGTGCGCCTTTCATCCCGGCAAGCCATTCTGTTTTTTCGTCTACATTGAAATTATCCCATCCTTTCTGCAACAACTTCAATATGCGATCCACATCACTCTGTGACCGGTCCGTTACCGGCTGCATCCATATCAGCATAAGCAACCACCTCACTTTTCAGACGTTCGTTTTCTGCTTTCAGTGCTTCATTTTCCTCTGTAAGCTTCATATTCTCTTTTCTAAGTTCCTCGTAATAAGGATTGATTGGATTATAATTCATCAGATCAGTACATCTCCTCCCATATATAATTCAGTTCCTGCAAACACATCCTCGGTAACGACAATTGAGTATCCTCTGCACGTTGCCGTTGCGATAAATCCACCTGTCAAATCAAGAGTCTGGCTCTCAATCAATGTTGTCGATGTCTTACCACCGATGGAATTTATATTCGCCCAATTTCCTACCTGCTCTAAGTCAACCAGGTACTTCATTCCCACCTTTTTTCTTAAGGCATGATAACCCAAAAGATAATCGGCGATATCGGGTAATATATCAGCATTATAAATGGTACATCCACTGTACTTCTTTATATTTTCTGTCTCACCGGATTCGATTTTATCTACACGTTTCTCATAAGAAAAAGTCGTGTTTGCATATTTAATACCTGTAATATGGCACTGTCCGGCAGCCGGCATATTAATGATGAGATAATTTGTTTTTACTTCTTTCAGCGTGCCGGCACTTGCCGTGATGGACGATGAAAGATATGGACTTGAGAATGTGATCTTGGTATCTCCGGCCGGCAATGTTTTCTTATAAATGTCTGAGTTTTTTTCTTCCAATGCATAGTTTTTCATCTCAATATTCACACCAGAGATATATTTTTCAAGAGATACTTTCGTATTTCCATTAAATTTACGATCCGTACCGACAGTGGATTTCACATATCTGTCTGGCTTATAAACCTTGATGGTATCGCTCCGGCTGTCATCCGCAACCGCACCACACGCAAAGCATACCTGTTGCAATGCCTTACGGCACGTCTGAATGGCTAAATAGCCACTTAAAAGTATGTTGCCGACTTCTTCATCAATCGTATATTTTTTAATACCGGCAGTGGCAAATATCGCAATCAGCAGTACTTCTGCACGGACATTGTTATATACCTGTCCGTCATAAAATGTATACTTATCTAATAAACCAACTGCATCAACCAGCTTAAATTTTGCAATATTCTTTGAAAAAGAAAAGTCGTTGATGAAGAATGCCCCCATAGGAATCATGTTTCCGTCTTTATACTCTGACAATGTGACTTCCTGCGTTTTCTGAACACTCTTCCATGCTCCATTTTCGTTTTCTGCATCAAAATCATTATTCATATCTACAATTGAAATATCCGCTTCGTTGATAGATAAGGTCGCAGAGGTCACATCAATGTCCTCCTGCACCTTGGCTGTCTGGATCATATCCTTATCCAACACGATATATTTTCCATATAAAATATACTGAAGCTTAATATATCTCTGTGGAAAAGTTGTCTTTACAAATTCAATCTCAATTTTTCCATAATTCTGCACCTGTGTATTGCAAACATAAATAAGGCTGTCCGGGTAAAATGTCTCTGTGATTAATTTTGTACCGGCAATTGTATACCATGTGATTTTCAGCTCTGCTGGTGGCTCATCTTCAAAATAAAGTGTGATCGCTACGGATGTATGCTGCTCCTTAAATGTAATCGTGATTTTGGGATTCGTTTCAAACGTACAGTCAGCCTTTGATAATGCCTCGCTCCAGAATGCAATATCGTTTGGATTTTCCGGCAGCACACTTTTACTTCCATCAAGTATAAATTGGTTCAGTTCGAAAGTTCCATAATCGGACTGATTCGTCTGCTCTGCAAATAGTCCAACTGAACCTATGCCCTGATTATCATCTGTAGTAACCGTGGCATCCGATAATGCGGTAACATCTATAAATTTCATTTCTGCCCTGCAATATGTTCTCATAAATGCCCCCTTACGGTGTCCTTGCTGGTTTCTTGCTCGTCATTTTCCAAGACAAGCCTTTATACTTTGCTCCGCTGTCCAGTACCTTTTCCACTTCGTCTTTAATAGAGGAAAAATACCCATAAAAATCAAATTGCTTACTGGCATCCGGTAGTGATACATGATGGAATCTGTTCTCGCAATCTGTGATATGATCTATCAGCCTGTCATACATTTCTACATCATCGATCGTTCCGATGGAAATTGTATAATTCTTATACAGTCCGATGCTCTCGATTTTAATGTCTCCATCCTCTGTCCTCTCTGCATACTTTTCCAGAAAGTCCAGTGTCCTCTGGATAGACACCAGAGGGATATTATATGTAATTCCATCAATGATAAGTCCTTGCGTATACTTATGTACCATATTATCCCTCCGCTATCCCAAGTCTTATTTCTTCGTCCTGTAAATACGGCAGATTGATTCTTGCGAACTCTTTACCATCCACCGCCAGTACTACTGTCTTAGCAACGCTGTAGTCCGGCATTTTGCTTGCAAGCTTCGATGCGAGGTCGTCCATCCATCCGGTGTTATTTTCAAGTGGCAGAACAGCTTCTCTGCCAGCTTCTCCGATCTCTGCAAGTGTCCTTCCGGTTGTGATGCCGCCATTGGCAAGTCGTGGCAGATTTACAGTAGGAATTGTAGGTATGCTCGGATGCCAAGAGCCACCACCCAGCCAATCAGGCATGTCAAAACCTATGCTATTAAAGCCAGAAATCAATGAATTGATGCCATTAATGACATGGTTCACCATATTTTCAAACATCTGGATAACACTATTCACAAAATCTTTTACCGATTTTTCTGTCTGGCGTAATGCTTTATCTGTGTCTTTCGTAAGTAATGCATGAATTGCGGCAAATACAAGTTTTACCCCTGCCAATAAAAAATTGATCAGATCTAAAATAAAATCGACGCTGTCTTTTATATTCTGACTCAGGTTTTCAATAATCGGCAGAATTACCGGAAGCACATTTTCAATTATCCATTCGATAATTGGTTGTAAAATATTTGTCCATAAATCGTTCAGTATGTCTATCACAATGCCTATTATTTCGATAATATTATCAAACACAGGCTTTAAATGATTTTCATAGGTATCCTCAAACATCAACGCCAGATTCTCTAAAATAGGCTGCACATAAGTGTTCCAAAATTCAAGAAATTTTGCTATTAATTCTGACATTCCATTTTTTACATTCATGATAAACGGATGAATATGTTCATCGTACAATTCTGTGATTTTATCGGTCACATGCTGCACACCGTCTGATATAGTCGTTGTTAAATCAGAAATTACACCAAGAAGTCCATCCAACGCATCTTTTAAAGCATCCTGATTCTCTACAAAAGGTGTCACGATGCAATCGATAATATCTTTTCCAAATTTTGACGCATTTTCCGTAACCATCATGAATGCATCCGAAAAAATCTGAATCAAGTTTGCTGTGATCTGCTGTCCATTTTCATCTCCGAATACTGAAAATACATTTGCGAATGCATCTGCCCCCTGTGATGCCAACACTGAAATATCAGATGCTATATCAAACATGTCGATAATATAATTTTTTATATTTTCAGAATTACTTTCAAGATAAATAGATATCCCACCAAGAAGATTTTCTGCTATGGTAGCACCTATGCTTACTACAGATGCCGAAATGCTTCCAAGTGACCTTGAAAAAGTCATCGCAAAATTATCAACAGATGCAGAAACTTCACTATCTGAAAAAATGTTTAAAAATGAATTCTTTATGCTTTCTATACTGGATTTAATATTATCGAATTGTAAAGAAACATCTAAATTGCTCCAGGTTTCATCCCATCCATCTTTTATAGAAACTTTTAATTTTTTTAAATAATCTATAAATGGCTGGATTTTATCTGATAATTCTTTTCCAGTAGGAACTTCTTCATATAAATCAGATCCGCCACTGCCAGATCCACCACTACCGCTTCCAGAATCATTTTTCTGCAATACATTCAAATCATCAAAAGCCGCCAATGCTCCAGCTGCTTTCTTGGCAGAACCGGCTGTTTTATCAAGAGATGCCGCATAGTCAACCTGCTGCTTCTTTGCTTTTGTCCAAGTGCTTTTTCCGCTTATAGCCGCAATAAATCTATTCATGGCATTAATGGCATTTGTAAGCCATGAGCATAACGTTACGATTGCTGGTGTCAATGCAGATATGATAGGTGCTGTCAATGCTCCGATAGAATTTTTCAATGTAGCCGAAGCACTTGCCATTTCAGACATTTTTCCATTAAATTCAGAAGAATACTTTGCCATGTTCTGTATACCTTCTGTAAATGCCTTGGATATGGTCTGAGATACTTTCATAACCGCACCAAATATTGCAAAACTAACTACTGTTTGCTTTATATGTTTTGCCATGTCAGATATTAAGCCAGAGGATTTTTTTGCTGATTTTCCTACTTTTTCAATGTCTTTTGCACCGGCACCAATAGATTTCTCATTGACAACTGTTTCTCTCATCTTTTGATTAAAAGCTTCCTGTTTACTCTGTACATCAAGAAGCTTTTCAGATACTTTACTATATTCCTCTGTAGTTGTAGGATCTATAAAAGCAGTTCCAGAAGATTCCATTGCGGCAAGCTCGCCTTTTGCATATTTAATTGAGTTTGTTAATTCCTCAACGTCGTATTGCATTCTTTTAAATGTTGTGCTTTTACTGCTTCCGCCTGTTTCTAAGAATTTATCCATTCTGGCAAGAAGTTTATCAAGAGAAGCAGTATCTTTTTCTATCTGCATCTGCACAGCCTTATATTCCTCTGTTGGAATCTTCTGACTTGCCAGCTTTTTCAGTGTATTAGAAAGCTTATCAGCTTCATGTGCAAGCTTCTGAAACTGTGATTCCATCTGCATGAGCTTACTAGATGCTTCCCCATTTTCAATCAACGTTTTTATTCTGATTTCGCCATCATATTCAGCCATGCTAAAGTCCTCATTTCTTAAACTGTTTCAATGCTTCCTGTTCTGTTTCTTTCTGCTTTCTTATTTCTTCCATCATGCGATCGTAATCGTCTATCTTTTCTTTTTCTTCGCTGGTATACTCTTTTTCTGGCTGTTCCAGAGAATATTTATTTTGTGCGTTTTTGATTGCATCTTTTTCCTTGGAACTCATGTTCTTTTCAATTTTCTTCTGTCGAATCTCAATTACCTCCATGAGAGAAGATAATCTTCTTGGCATATTCCAGATAAAGCCATTAAATTTCCACCAGTGCATATCTGCTACTGACAAATCAATTCCGTATATCTGCAAGAAATCTGCGTATATTCTCCATTGGTCTACATCATAGTCAATAAAACGCTTTGTATTTTTGCTGCTACCGGTATTGTCGTGATACCATCCGTTTAAATACCAAGAAATACATTCATTCAACTCATGGTACTGTGGATGGTCTCTAAGTTCTCCGTATTCATCAGAGAACATAAGATAAAGAATAGTAGTTGTTTTCTCGTACTCATTCATTTCTTTGTCATATTGCAAAATATAAATCTGCATACCTATGCGGAAATCGGTATTTACTTTGTATCCGTTCCATTCAGTAGGCAAATTGTCCAGCATGACATTGTTCATTATTTTGCCCCACGTCTTTTTACATTGTATCTGTTCTGCACCTGTTCAAAACGTTTATTGAAAAGCTTATTCATAACAGGGATAACCTGCTCTACAAACTCCACAATTGCAAGTTCATCCGGGACAATATCTCCGTAAATCTGTTTCATGGCATCTTCGCCAAACAACCCATCTATACTTTCCGTAATCTGCTTAAGATATTTTACACGAATGCTGTTCAGTTCTAATGCTGCATCCACATTAATATCATCCACATTCATATCGTCTTTGTGGTTATTTCTCCATTCGGCGGCTTCTTTTTCACAGTTTTTAGATATATTATTTAATTTATCAATTACACCTGCAAACTTCTTAGCTGTGTCTGCATTCGCTGTATCTACTGTTATAACTGTAATAAGATCTCCGTCTTCGTCTTTTATTGCAATTTTTTTTATACCACTGCTTAATTTAATTTCTTCCATAATTAACATCCTTTCCTAATGTGGGACACCAAGGAAAGGTAGGCATCCCACATATGCTAATTTTTAATTAACACCTATGCAACTGGGTAATCTTCATCCAAAGCCAAAGCACTTACTTTAGGTGCCCATGTGAATGATCCATCACCAGCAATAGTGATTGTTCCAAGTTCTACATCTCCATTTCCATTGATCTGGACTGTAGACTTTAAAATATCACCACCTGCTCCACCAGTGCTTGATGCACATACAGTTACTGGGACACGGATACAATCGCCGGATCCGCTTGTAATATCAGCTTTAAAGAAACGATAATAATATGTCTCGCACTGATCTCCTGTTGGAAGTTTTTTAAAAACATCATTAAACACTGTCTGCATTTCATCTGACAAATGTTCTCTTTCTGGAGACATTGAAAATGCATACCCTTTTACAGAGTTGCTTGCATTTTTCATATTTACGTACTGTGTGCTTTCTGTGTTAGGTCCCCAGTCTTCAGAAAGCTCTGTGAAACCATCACCCATTTCAGCAAGCTTTTCACTTTTTCCACCCATAAGGCTTCCAATATCCAAAAGCGAGACCATGTTAGTTCTGTCTTTTGCCATGAGTATTCCTCCTATTTTTTATAAAAATATTTAAGCTGCATATTAATTGCTAATTCTGTTGTTTTCCCATCTGCTGTACCGCAAAATACATCCGATGTACGGTTGATTTGTTCTGCAACAAAATTTTTATCTTTTAATGTAAATTCTCCACTTTCAAGGAACTTTGCAATATTTTCAAGCAGATTGCTTGCTGCAATATTATCCTTGTTAGTTGTTGGATTGCTTTTGTATACGATCTGGAACGTCATTTGTCCGACATAAGAACCGCTGACATATTTTTTCAAATAAACAGGATCCTGCGCCGGAAAAACTCCAATAGACTGAGTATCTTTTATGCTGTTCCATAAGATTGTTGAATTTGATGGTTTGAACCCAGGTGGGAAATCAGGATAACTATTTATCATATCAAGGATAGCTCTTTGCGCCGTTTCTGCATCTGATACAAGCATTATTTTTGGCTTTTCATCCAAATTATTTACCTCCAATCTCAAACCTTGGTATAAGGTTGTAAACACCGATAGTATTCACTTTGTAGCAATTCCCTTTTTCATTTACCATGTATTGGAAGAATTTTCCAGGATAATCGTCTGAATTAATTAATCCAACCGGCAATTCCCGATCAATGAGAAGTTCATCTTTTTTTGCAATCACTACGAAGTCAAAATCATTACTTCTTAAAGTGAAATGCTTTAGTTTTTCTTCTTCGCTCATGTTTTCCCAGTCTGGTGGATTAGCATAATTCAATGTGCCATTGTTCGGGATTTTTACAAGAAAACTATCTGCATCTTTCATTCCTGATTTGCTTATGTTCTCTGCCTGTGTAAGCTCAATTCTTACATTTTCAAATAGAGTACCGAAATAATATTCAGTTTCTAAAGTGTCGTTGTAATGCCTGTTATATAAAACCACAGCATCTTTATATCCGATTCCCATAAGCTAAACTCCCATATACAAAAGGTTTTCATGCCTCGAATCAACCATTCCGGTTAGGTAATTTGATGCAATATCGTAGCACTTACTATTAAGTGCAATTTCTGATTTTGCAAGCTCTACCAATGTCGAAGAAGATGCTCCGGCATCATAAGATACTGATTCGCTTCCAGAAGTCATGCTCTTAATCATTTTCCCTTTTACAGTTCCGTCCGTATTTGCAATAACACCAAAGTTATTAACTGCCGCAGAGTACTCAGATAAATTCTTTAGCAATTCAGCTATTTCGCAGGTGCAATCTTTGATATTATCCCACCATGCATCTTCTGATTCTGGCTGAGAATAAAACAAAATCCTGTTTGATGTGATCGCATTGATTCTTCTTTCTGCTTTTCTTTCATATGGAGCAAAGTCTTCTTTGCTTTCGAACAAACTTCCACCATATTTAGTTTGGTAATATTCAAAATCTACATATGACATTGCTCCACACTCCTTATTGCTGTGATAAGATTTCGCTGATAATATCAGCTTTCTTTGTTGCGGTCAGTGAATACCCTTTACTCTCTGCCAGTGCCTTAATTTCTGCAACTGTAAGAGAGTTTAAGTATTCTTCCGTGAGTTCCCCACTAGCATTTACCGCCTGTGTAGTGGGAACTATTCCCCCGGTGTAATTGAAACGTTAGCTACTGCATCAATGTACTCTGCAAAAAGTACAAATCCTAACAGTGCATAATTTACGCTGGTTGCGCGATCGTAATCGCCTTTTACCTTAAATCCGATAAGGTTTGTCTCTCCACTAACTGTGTAAGAAAGACCGGCTTTCTCAAAATCTCCGTCAGATGGGTCTACATAGTAAGCAACGATGTTGTTTACAGCTGTTGCCAGAACTTTTCCGGTTGGGATTTCGTTGTCAGAGCCAAGGATCATAATGTCTGCTCCGAGGAATCCCTTGACATAGGTAAGTCCGAAGGCTGTCTGCAAAGTAATTTGTGAATTTCCAAGATAATCATATAAATCCATCATATTTACAAATACTGCAACTCCTGTAGCAGTTTTGTGCATTGACTTGAACTTATTCTTGACAGATCCAATAGCTTTAGCTACAGCCATCTGGAATGTTTTTGCAGTGTTTGTAAGTGTACCAGTTTTCAGATAGTTGTAGAATTTTGTTGTAATTCCATCCTGCAGGTCTGTCTTGAACTCTTCATCTGTCATTCCACAAGCTGCTTCATATCCATGATCCTTGATAGCTTCGATAGAAACTTCTTTTGCATATTTTTCAAGAGTAATCTCTGAATAAGGTTTCTCTTTTACATCGTAATGTGTTCTTGGAATCACATCGCCTTCTGCTACAGTCCCACTCTCTAACGTTCCTTCTGCATATTTGCTTTTAAGAACAGTTCCCGGATTTTTTTTAATTGCTCTTGAAATTCCAAGAATTTCTCTTAAAGCTTCCCAGTTTCTTTCAAAAGATGTAACAAAATCAATTTCCCTTGCCGTTACATCAATGTCTCCTGTTGCAATCAGTCCTGCGTTTGCTGCAAAAAACTGCAAATTTGTGTTCATCGTTAATCTGTTTTTGTTCATATAAAACTCCTTTACTGTTGGAATAAAGAAATGTTTTCGGCAATTGCTTTCTGACGTTCTGATCTATCTTTGATAGATAAAATGCTCTCTCTTGTCGTAGGCTTGTCACCACCGGAGTTGTTTTCATTCGGTTTTGTGAAATACGCATGTGGAATCGGCTGATTCTGCTTATTTACAAATGCATTTGCATCTGTCTTCTTAGCTTCCTCAATAAGATCACTGAACCCTATCAGCTTTCCATTTTTCACGCTTACGCTTTCGGAAATGTCTTTCATAATGGATTTCTTTGCAGATTCAGAAGTAAACTCGATTTCCGCAAATGCTTCTTTCAAAAGTTCATCCTTCTCATGCTCTGCGATTTTGGCTTCGTAATCTTTTTTGGAATCCTCTGCCTGTCTCTTCCAGTCATCACGCTCTTTTAAAATGTCTTCCGGGCTTTTTCCATCCAACCCTTCAAGCATTTTCTCTGCTGATTCTGCACGGGTTTTCCACTGTTCAGATTCTGATGAAGCCTTATTAACCTTGTCTTCCATTTCTTTCTTGGAATAAAGCTCTTCACCCATACTCTTTTTAAGAGACTCTTTCTGTTCGTCTGAAACTTCAATTCCGAGTTTCTTTAATTCGTTTGCTACGTTTACCATGTTTCTACCTCTTTCTTTCCAAGTTGTTACTCCGGTCAGTCCGGCACGAATGAGTTGCTATTTGCTCCATAGCTGGCAATTGGGAATGAAGGAATCGAACCCTCGACAACCCGGATATAAGCCGTGTCTTCTTCCACTGAATTAATTCCCAAAAATAAAAAAGCACGCCCAAAATAGGACGTGCCATGCATCATCCTATAACTATTCTAGGTTAGCGAACAGAATCCATTTTTCTGTCCGGTACTTTTAATATTCTTTTCAATATATATATTAACCTATTTTCAACAACTTTTTGTACCATTTTAAAAAGGGCAGATTGCTCCACCCCTTTTGCTATTTCCCACCGAAATACCTTCTAAGTACTTCTTTTTCTTCTTCCACAATGCAATCCTTTCTTAATCTGTTGCACTGGTCGTATATATACTTTCCGTACTCTTCTAATTTGGCTATCATTGCATTTTTATTTTCCAATGTAGGATTTTTAATGTATTCTTTTTTAAGCCCTATATAGTCCTCATACTGCTTTATAACGTCCATTTTCAATTACCCCATTCAAAATATCATCTGCTATGCCAACGACTTCTTTTCCATAAAGAGACAGAAAATCCGCTACGATTTCCTCTACATCTATTGGAATGTGGCAGTCATATGAAAATGAAGCGCAGTGTACCAACTCATGAGATAGAACTCTCTCTAACAGACTTCCGCTTAATGCATTTGACAAATAAACCGTTCGTGTGCTCCAATCTGTAACACCAAGTGTAATTGTTCCGTCTGAACGCATCAAGCATTCGCTATTAGGATTTACATATAAAATATTCCATTCAACATCATTGATTTTAAACACTGCGCTCACCTCTTAGATTTTCTGTAACATCATCTGTAATTCATTTCTCCACATCTGTTTTTCTTCCGGAGCTGCATCTGATGTCATTTCTGAAATGTCTATCTGCATATCTCTTAAATATTCTTTTCTTGCTTTTGCACGCTCTTTTTTATCTTCCTCTGAATTGCCATGATGATTTTCTCTGGTCTCCATATAAGTACGTCTGGAAATACCGGCTTTTCCCTCTCTGGAATCCCTCGGATATGATCTATCTCCCATCATTCCGGTATCTGTATACATCCTTTTCAGGTCTTTCTTATCCATGTCTCTCATGTGCTCTGTATCTTCGTAATCATCCGGGTACATGTGATAATATGGTGGCTCATCATATCCTCTTCGTTTTCCTCTTCCCTTAGGTGCGAATCTTCCATCAGCATAACGATACCGGTCGTAATATCTTTTATCATCCACATATTCTAAAAGCTTTTCCATGATATCTGCTTCGTCCGCTTCGTTCATTGCCTTAGTAATTGTGGCATAATACTCTGCTTCTGACAGATCTTTTATCATGTCGATCACTTCTCCCATTTCTTCTGTGTTGACATTCTCAATCCCTTTTTCAATCTCACATAAGGATTTTTCAGCAAGGCATTCAAGCATTTTATGAATTCTTTCAATATGCATATACTAGGCCTCCCTTACTACGATCAAATTACTGTTCTGTACCTCGATAGCCTGTCCAGATGTATTCTGAACCGCTATTGCGCTGCAACATCCACAAGGAACATCTACATAAACCTGTGCAGATACATTGAATAAGTTTTCTACTGCAGCAGGTGTCACAATCATTCTTGTAGACTGTAAAGGCTCTCCGTCAATTGCGATTGCAAGAGAAATAGCTTCCACCGTTCCACCGGTTGGGATCTGGATATTTCCGCTATAAGATACAAGAAATCTTGCTTTGCACTGGTTTGTGATTCCTCTTAATTTAACTACTCCGCTTCCCTGTCTGTGAACGATACATTTTGTTCCGCAAACCGGTGACTCAGTAAATGCGACATCTTCTCCCTGCGGTACAGTCTGTAAAGCATTGGCTGTAAATTCTGACATAATATTTTCCTCTCTTTCAAAAATATAAGGGCAAACATTGAAGTCTGCCCTTTTTGTTTAAGTAATACTGCTATGCAGACATAATCTTTTCGATTAAGATACTTTAATTATTCAGTTGTAATTAACATCCGCATCCATTGTTACATCCGCATCCATACGGAATGTATGTGTTCGGGTTTGGCACCTGGTATGCTGGGATTGGTGATGGATTAACAGCGTTGATGATATGATTTGTCTGTGCTGTCATAGCGGTAGTCAGAAGTGCGTTCTGTCTATCCTGTGATGCTGCAAGTCTCAAATCATTATTTTCTGCCTGTAACGTTGCGATCTTATCCTGGCATAAGTAGTCAAGTATCGCTCTTGTTCCGGCATTCTGGCTGTCGATAATATCTCTCGTGTTGTTGTTCATGGTGTTCTGTAATGCGCAAGTGTTCTGCGCCATGTTGAAGTTTACACCCTGGATAGCTTCACGAGTTTCGCAGCAACAATTTGCAAGCTGAGACTGAATAGCATTTGCATTCTGCATTCCTGCTACTGTGTCCGCATTAATTGCCTGCTGAATGCTGTTAAATCCTGTCAGCATTCCGTTGTTTACTGCATAAAAGCCATCACAAAGACCATTTGTAATGCCATCAAGCTTACTTATGACTGCTGAATTGTCAAATCCTCTCTGGATATCAGCCTGTGTAGCCGCAGTTGCGGTATAACCGCCACCACCATTACCACCGAATCCATAACCGCCCCATCCACCGAATAAGGCAAAGAGGATAATGAGAACCCACCAACCACCATCGCCCCATGCACCATCATTACGGTTTCCACCAGTAACGGCGGCAATGTCAGCTAAACTTGGAGATGAATTAAACATATGTGTTCCTCCTAATAAAATTTATTTATACATAATCTTGCAAGAATAGTATCAATGTTTAAACTGGCTCATGATTTCTTCCGGGTTAAGGCCTTTTTCTTTGCACAAATTTCTGGCAAGCTGTTCCAGCCCTTTACTGTCTCCACGGTTCATCATGTCGAATGTATTTTTCATGATCGGATTATTTGAAAATTGAGAGTTGCTCATCATTTGACTTAATATCATCTTAGGGTTTCCACCGCACTGGATCATCTGCATTAAATTCATTCAGAATCGCTCTCTTTCTTTGCTCTGGTAGTCCTCTGGGACTGAGTTATTTTAGCTTCTATTTGGTCTAATCGCTCCATTATCGGGGCAAACAATGTTGACGTATCTTCTTTCGGTAATTCGTTTTGCTTTCCGTCTAGCTGCGGTTTATATGTAACTGTCTGAATAAGACCATTAGCACCCCACGATTTTATATAAACTTCTGATCCATCTGCTTTTGGGAAAATGGCAAATGGTGCATTCATAGGAACGTCATTCGCTGTGACTTCCTCAACAGAATTAACCATTCTTCCACAAAGTCCAGCTTGTTGCGGCATGATCTGTTGTGGGAATTGCTGTTGAATCTGCTGTGGCTGTTGATATTGAGGATAAGAATACTGGTTATATCTCTGATACTCGTACATAATAAACCTCTCTTTCTATCTTCATTTTATTATCAAAAGCACAATTGAACCACCCCAGTAAAACCCCATTAAAAGGACACAAAAAAGACACCCTTAACGGATGCCTTTAATGAGGAGAAAGTTATGTGAAATGTTTTCCAGTTACCTTAAGAATTTTATGTTGCATTTTGACGTTAATACGTCCGGCTGTCTTAGTCGAAACATGCATAATTTCTGCACATTCTTCCAAAGACTTTTCTTTCTTCCGTAAATCAAAGAGCGTTTCTTCTGTCGGTGTGAAATCACACAATTCTTTTATATGCTCTTTTTCTTCTTTGGTAAAGCACGTAACAATGTTTTTCATTTGCTTTACCTCATTTGGGGAGTTTCCGGCTATGACGGTGAGTTGTTGTCTCGCTTGAGTTCCACTGCATTAATTAAAGAAAGGTGGATAACCAAGTATGTATGGTTAACACATTATTATAATAACATATTATTCCACTTTTGTTGTACCATTTTTTTCGATTTTATTTTTATAAGCCGTTGCTCGTCCATTTGCAATCGCAGACTGATTTTTATTAAATCCAGAAACCTTCGTTCTATCGCCTTGCAATTGAAGATCATTATTCTTACAGAATGATTGAAGCCTTTTATTCTGCATTCGCAGTTTATATGCCAGTTTATCATATTGAGGTTGCAAGATCTCTTTTACATCTGTTTCTGCAATCATATCAAGTTCCTGTTTCTTGGTCATAATTTCACGCTTTGTTTTGCGAATTTCTCTTTCAAGTAATCTCTGCTTCTGCTGCAAATCATAAAGTTTTTGGCTTTCATCTGCATTTATATTCACATTTCCGTTTTCATCAATGTACTTATTTACCATGTCTTTTCGCCACGGGCCATGTGAATGTCTGCAATTGTATCCGTGAAGTCCTAAGAGATTTGCAACAGTTCCCTTTCCGGTTTCAAGGTCTATGGTATAACCTGTACTTTCAAGTAGATTCGGAAATCCTGGTTCGCTCCCGATTATTTTATATGCCTTGCCTTGCCAGTGATCGTGAGATGGAATCCCTGTTGGATTCTTTTTATCATATCTGGCACCCGGATGCGCTGATACCAGAACATACTCTATTTTATTTTGTGCAATATAAATGTTCGTCACTTGTGCCGCAGTCTGATTCATAGATGTGACGATGCAACACCTTACTGCCGCTTCAAGAGAACGCTTCGTTCCAGTAGGGTATTCTACCATAACACCAGATTCTGCATATCTATCCAGAACTTCGCAGACTGCACTGCTGTAAGACTGCATTCCAGATGCAACTCTATAATCAACCTCATTTAGCATATTGAGCAAGTCCTTCTGTGTCTGGTTAATGGTTGTTTTTGTCAAATTATCAAGTTCACCGGATGTCTTTATTAACTCTGCATTCATTGCCAGAATTGCCATATTATTTTTTAGAGGAGATATAATATCTGATGCTGATATCTGCGTCAAGACTTCCTTATCATCTGAGAATGATGTCATAACACTATCCATTAATAATCTGCGAACCTCATTTCTTGACTTTCCAGACATTTCAGATATTCTTTTTACAATCTCTGTGTTATGCAGTCCCATCTGTTGGAGTTTCCACAATTCTCGGTCAGCAGTTCCTGACAACTCACCGGATTTTATCAATCGTGTTGCAATGTCTGATATAATCCAATTTTCAAGATCTTGATACATTTCAACCAGTTTATCAGTTTTTCCGTAAAAATAATCCGGTCTAAGCATTATCCTTTTCCAACCTCTCTTTTAACAAGATCAATCCACTGCTTACCGTGATTTTCTTTTGCAGTTTCAAACCATCGTTTACCTGTTCCCGGTGTGTTATATTTTAATTCTGTTCTTGTCGGATACTTCTTTTCTCCACGGTTCGCCCACGATCTACCGTCTGCAGTCAGATAAAGTTCGCCTACATACTGATAATGTGCATATGGTGTATCCACTGTAATCAATCCTGGTTCTTTTATCTGCGTCTTGTTTCGCAAATCGCCCTGCTGCATAGGTGTGTATTTTCTCATGTCATTTACAACCTGCTCGTCAAGAACATTCTGAGCATTTCTCAAATTGTTATCCATTCTTTTAGTATCAAGCTTAATATTAAAACTTCCAATGACTTTATTATATTTCATAATAACGCATCCATTTCTATCACTTTTCTAAATAAAACTTAATCGTCTCTATCGCAGTCTTTTTCTGAAGCTTTACTTGAACCATCTCCGGCGGTTCCTGTTCCGGGATAATATATCCACCTTTTAAAATACCATTTATAGAAAGCTCCGGTATCCCTTGAATTATTTTACTCTTCTCCAAACAGACCACCGCTGTTCCTTTCCGCATCTTCCTGTGCTCTCTCTGCAAACATTGCATCTACTTCATTATCATTAAATCCCTCGTATTCCTTAAGGTATTTACGTTTAGAATAAATACCTTGAATCATTAAATTATATGCTCTTGATCTGTCCTGCTCGAAGCTTGCAAGCAGATCTTTAAAATAAAAGATATCTTCGTCAGGAACATCTTCATCCAGTGCATCCACATAGCCTGCCGGGATTCCATAAAGGTCGCAGAATACGTTGATCGCATAAATGAGATTTTTTAATGCTGTCTTTATGCATTTTCGAATATCGTTAATCGTCTCTACAGTCTCATTATCATCACTTTCAACTTGCGTTGCTGTCAATCTTCCAGACTTTCTGTCAAGGATAAACTGCCCCTGTGAGAATCCGCATTTTGTCGAGATCATAGATAGCACGCTGTTAATGTCTGTGATTCTGTCAGAAGTAAGCATGGTAGGGACGTGTTCATCAATCGTACTTTTTGAATCAAGCCCCAATTTCAATCCTTTAACGAACCGAGGAAGTTCCACTGTTGAGACGCGTGTACCACCTTTTCCCTGTTTTGTCAGCGCATTCTCATTAATAAAAGTAATGTGCTGAGAATCCTCAACCTCGTTTCCTTTTTTACTCCATGCGATATCAAGATCTCTAAGCTCCATAAGTGCATTTGAGAAAATCGAGACACCTTCTGGAGATGAGTAGTCGATCGTGTTATTGAATGGTGTTTTTAAATAGGCGAACAGTGGCTTTTCTACGTTCATAATATGAACGACTTCTTCGATTGAAGACCACTCTGGGACGTCATGCAGTTCTATCTTTTTGCCAAGCGAGTTACTGCTGTTTGACTTGAACGCTCTGTTCTGAATCTCGTACACGTTCATTTTTTCTCCATCTTTATTTTTTGATGTCGTAAAATGATGGTATTCGAGCCGGTAATAGTACACCTTATCTTTTAAAAGTCGATTAATGAAAACGCATCCTCTGATATCTCCGTTGCTGGTCTTTTCTGTAATTGCGAAATCCCACGGCATAATATAATCTATCATGTTGTCTGCATTCATTGAACCGTTTGGCTTTAAAATTATCCCACCAACTCCAAGCATATCTTCTACCTTGTCCCGAATAGAAGTGTCAACCATTGCCCTGATGCACTTATTAATAAAATCCGCTCTCTCTGAACCAGTTATACTCACTGATAAATCCATGCAAGCTTTCTTTGCTGTGTACTGGCAGAGGAATTTTGAAAAATTTATCGTTCTGATGTCATTGTTTTTTGGATCCACCCAAAAAGGGTTTCCATTAATGATGTCGTTCCATCTCTGCTGTGAATTTTCGATTTCTGGAGATGTAATAAACTCGACATTAAATTCTTTTTCTGCATCTGTTCTAAAAAACTTCATGATCGTCTCCCTTATTTTTTCAAAAAAATTCATTTTTTAATCCTCATAATCATCGCTATCTTCTTCCTCATCATCATAAAGACCGTCATTTCTTCGGCTGGTCATGATAATCCTGTTCAGTGCATAAATGTTTGCCATGATCGTATCTTCTTCTAAAGTCGGGTATGCATCCGAGAATGAACCATCTGGAAGCTGCTCATGCTCTGCCTTTGTAAACTCTTTTTCTGTATTCGGGCAACGTTCTGGATCAATGACAATCTTATTGCATCGCTGAAGCCACTCCCAGCAGTAATCCCTTCCTTTTCCGCTTCCCCATCTTTTCTTTGCCCCGATCGCATTGAATCCCCAGTCCTGCATCTCTGCGATTCCGTCCGGTCTGGCAGAATCGCATATAATCTCGACATTCATAAATTTCTTTATCTTCCTGGCAAAGGTAGAGTTTTTACATTTTTTAGAATACACTTCGCCAAAAATATAAAGAGTGTCCGTCTCGTAATCGTAATAGTTCTGGCTGAACACCTGTGGGTGTGTGTATCCGAAGTCCAAACCGTGGTTTACTGTGTCAAATGTCATTAACTCCTCATCCGATATTTTTCGGATTTCTAAATTGTCGAAGATGCCGCCGCCTGTTCCAGTGACTTCTCCGAGATAATTATTTTTATAATATAATGGTTTATGAATCCTGAACCACTCCGCACGCTCGAAAAATCGTTTTCCGAGCCATTTTACAGGAACATTATAATAATAGCTGTGGCAGATCCGTGTCTGTGGCTTATTTCTGCATTCTTCGGTGTACTCATTCATGAAGTTGTTCTTTGACTTTGGTGGGTTGAATATTTTTATGTCGAGTGCCGGCGTGTCTGCTCGTAAAAATGTATCCTCAATGTTGTCCATCTGCTCCACGCCTGCCATCTCGTCACATTCCTCATGGATCAGCAATTTCACATAGCCAAAAGGCACGTTGAACGATTTTAAGCTAATCGGCTTATCTGCTCCGGCAAACATGACCATTTGCCCGGTCGGTTTATAAACCGCACACATTGGGGATTGTTTAAAATCCCAATTTTCAAGGTCATGATATCTTATGACTGTTTTCATAAACTGATTATATACAGAGCTTCTTAGGTCGACTTTAAATCTTCTCGTGTATACAACATGAGCCTGCGAATCCTGCCGAATGGTCTCGTATGCAAGATTGCCCCAGAAGTTGGACTTAATAGAGCCACGACCGCCCTTCGATATAATCTCGTGTATGTCTATCTCTCCGGTAAAAGCTTCATGCACCGTTCTGTAAATTTCAACAAAGTCGCTTGTTATGTCTGTAATCGGGATCGTCCAGAGTGCCGATTTCTCGCGCTTTTCCTTTTCCTCTCGCTCGATCTTCTGCTTTTCCGCTATGGTCAGTGCTTTTTCCAAACCATCCATAGCCTTAAGCTGATCGGAAAAATCTGGGGCGAATCCCAGTCCGTCCACAACTTCGCCCTTCGCTATCTTACTTCTACGCTCCTGGATCTCAGCTAGCGACATGATATCCCGGTGCTGTTCTTTCTCGATGCGCTCCATTTTTTCCGCTATATATTCTGTAATGACAGTTTTTGACAGTAGTTTTTGTGCACTTCGATTTGCTCCATTCTCACTATAGCCAGCGCTTATGTATGCCTGTGTGGCATTTCCGCCATTCTTTATATATTCGTCTGCAAATGCTTTCTGTTTCGTTGTGAGTCTTCCATTCATCCGCTCACCGCCTTGTAAATATCAGCTAAACAGAAAATGACATCCGGGATAGATGCAGTTTTAAGAATCTCATAATCTTCTGTTTTCCATTCTTGTCTATTTTTCTTAAAGGTGTACACCGGTGTAAGGATTCTGTAAATCGTAATCATGCGCTTCTGGTCGTCGCTATAAAATTGATTTTGGTTTATTTTTATAATCAATCCACGCTGTACAATCGCATTTTGCAGCTTTTTAACTTTTCCTTTTAAATTTGCCAAGGCGCACACCTCCCATCATTTTACTTATAATTTTATTATAAGATATTTTTTAACTGTTTTTGTTCCATTTTTAGGCATAAAAAAACGGCTATATTTCAAGCCGCATTTTCTCATACCTATTATTTTCTCTTTTCTTGGTATTCCTTTTTTTCTCTCGGGAAGTCTTTCTATCCTTTATTTTCTTCATACCATTTTAAAAATTCACCAAAAATATTTTTCTCTGCAATTTTTCTTGCTGCAATCGCATCTTTTTTTTCTTTAAATCTTCCCAAAAAATATTTTTTATGTTTAAACGTAATCTCTGCACACCACAGCTGTTTATTTTTATCATACCAAACGCCAGTTATACCAGATGTGTTCGTATTTCTCAATTTATCGGGATGTTCTATTTTACATGGAGCTGTCCCGTCCACGTAAGTTTTTTTTAAATTGTCCTTTTTCACGCAACCGCAACTTATAACTCTGCCGTTTTTTAAATAATTATAATAAACATTAACTTCTTTTCCACAATCGCATCTGCAATGCCAGCGCTTACATCTGTTTTTATTTTCTGCGTTTTCTTCCACAACGTACATTGCTGTTAATTTTCCGAATTTTTTATATTTTATGTCGTTATAATACCAATGATTTCCGCAGTCCTTTATCTCTCCACGCTGTAAGTTCTGTTTTGTCGCAAGCCTTTTTCCACCGCAAATAAGACATGTACACTCATAGAGTCGGCGATTGTAAGCATTATAATCATCTGTTAATTTATTTACGATTAAATTGTTATAAGTTTTCCCTATAATACTTAAGTCCGGCTTTCTAGGCACTCTTTCCTCACCTCTTTTTAATCGTCTATGTCAAACTGATCTGTAACATCTTCGATTTTATAAGACTTTGAGTAATCGATCATGTCCAGATCCTGATCTGGAATCACTTCAAAATAAACCTTATAAACTTTATCGCCATGAACCATGTACTGATAAAACTCATTTACATCCCAGCAATCCGCATCTCCAATGATTCTGACATTTTCAAAATGCTGAATTTCTCCATTTTCCTCAACGGTTAATTTCTGCAATGGGAATTTTCTCAATTCTCCATAATTTTCCTCTAACCATTTGTTTAAAAGCTCTGTTCTACTCATTTTCTTATCTCCTTTTTTCAAATTAACACCCTAGGTTTTTTTACTGGTCAATTTCCGGTAAAAATTCTCCAACGTGTAAATCCTCACGCATAATAATATATGCTTTTCGGATTGTGCTGGCTCTATTTACCAGATACTCCCAAACTTGCACGTCTTTTTCTTTCCAGTCGCCCATATAATCGGCTCTAATATCTTCGTCCAGATTATAAAAATCATCAATGTGTGTATCGTGCTTTGCTTCAATTTCTGCGATTCTTTTCTGTAATTCCTGATAGCATTTTCTTAATTCTTCCATTTTCTCATCTCCTTTTCGTACATTTTTTTATAATGAAAAGTCCATTCTATAATCTCCGATGATGTCCAGCTTATCCCACATCTCAGGGATATCTTCTTCATCATTCAAGCCTGTAAGTGCATCATTTCTAAAATCTGCAAAACCGGCTTCGGTGTTCTCATAAACCATGATCCCGTCTTCGATATGCTTCTGGATATCGTGATCTGTCATGTTTGTTTCTTTTTTCAATAATTCAAATAATTTTTCGTTTGTCATTTTTATCCTCCTTATTTTACAGCCTTAAATCCCATCATTTTATATGTGTTTACTTCTGATTTTTTAACAATGATCTTATGACCGTTTGCGATCATTTCAACGCCGTTCTTTTTAAATTCTGCCATCTGCTCCGGTGTCGATATCTCCGGCTTATCTGCCAGACAGGACTTCGGACACCAGAAAGAAAACTCTCCATTATCAGCTTTCACTTTAATTTTTACCGCTTTCTCAGTCTCTCCGATCTGCTCTTTCTCTCCGTCAGCGAATAACTGGCGTTGAGAATCTGTTAAATTTTTCTGTAAAAACCAATCTTTAATGTAAAGCATATTATTTTCCCTCCGGTGTATTATGTGTTTTCCTTGTTTCTGATATTATAATACACCAAAAACGGTGTTATGTCAATACCTTTTTACATTATTTTTAAAGTATTTTATTTTTTCTCATTTTCTACATATTTAATAACGTTCCCAGGCTGCATATCCAGAAGTGTACATATCTTCTCTAATGCGATGATCCCGACCATGTCGCCACGCCTTAGCGTCTGGATTGCGTTTTCTCCTAAAAGCTTTTCTTTTCTCAGCCGTGACGTGGTATATCCGCTTTCTTTCAGCGTTTCTAAGACATTTATTTTATAAGTAAGCATTTATTAATACCTCTCTTTCCTTTATAAAGTATATTATACATTATTTTATAATTTATTTCAATTGTATTTACACCAAAAATAATGCACAAATATCATCTGTTAATTATACATTATTTTTGGTGCATTTGTATATTGCAATCACACCGTTTTCGGTGTATTATAATATTAACAAGAGAACAACATAGATGAAAAATGGAGGAAACGAAAATGAAAAAATATGAATACCATCACACAGCATTAACAAGAGGCTATATATCAGTTAAGACCAATGGGATTAAATCAGCTTACACTGGAAGATTCGGAACCGGTTACACCGTAAAAAGAAACAATCCAGACAGTACTAGATACTGCTATGTTGACTATTATATTGAAAAATAATCCAGAAAACATAGACGAAAGAATTTT
>ERZ791837.523-NODE-523-length-29201-cov-3.955912_pt1 | contig 29201 bp, 21 predicted proteins | sample MGYA00510292_ERZ791837 | MGnify/ENA primary metagenome ERZ791837 (study PRJEB30046, sample SAMN00715259) | human gut metagenome | study: EMG produced TPA metagenomics assembly of the A metagenome-wide association study of gut microbiota in type 2...
GTATACCGATCAGGAATCGCAGGAGCAAAAGGCGATCGTGCCCGATGTGCGCGGCGTTGTGCGCTGGCTTGCGGGCTTTTTGCTGTATGCGCTGATAATCGTGCTTGTGATAGGCATTTTGGGAATCCCTCTCGCCTCGGTTGCAACAATAATCAGCTCTGCCGCAATCGCAGTCGGCCTTGCATTGCAGGGCAGCCTTTCCAACCTTGCGGGCGGAATCGTGATTCTTGCGTTCAAACCCTTCCATGTAGGTGATGTTATCCAAACGGGAAGCTATAACGGAACGGTGGAAAGCATCGGTGTGTTTTACACAACGCTCACAACATTCGACAATCAGCGCGTCGTTTTGCCGAATGCGGGGCTTTCAAATGCAAACATCACAAATGCTTCCGCTTTTGACACGCGCCGCGTTGACCTCATCGTTTCCGCCGGATGCGACACGGACAGTTCGGCCGTTCATGCTGCAATCGAACGCGTTGTAAAGGCGCAGAAATATGCTTTGAACGAACCCGCGGCCTTCATCCGCCTGAATGACTGCACGGACGGAAAACAGAATTTTGCCGTCCGCGTCTGGTGCAGAACCGAAAACTATTATGATTTATACCACGATTTGCAGGAGGGCATACGTGAGGAGTTTGTTCGCTGCGGCATTGCACCCACCCTGCCCGTGATGAACGTGAAATTGAGCAAATGAGGACGCATTGTTTGTTATGCGTTATACGTTATGCAATGCAGCTTACCGACGGTGATGAGCTTGACTTGAACGCTGCGGATATGAATAACAACGGCAGAGCCGAAATCGGTGATGCACTTGTGATTCTTCGTTCCGCAATGACTTTGTGAGAAATGCGGATAAAACCTGATAGGTTTCGGAATCTCGATTCGGTTATTGAAAAAACAAAAAGCAATTCTCGGACGGCAGGACGCTGTCCGAGAGTTTTAACGTAAAACGATTTCGGCAAAGGATGTCTTCAGCTGTTATCCGTGGCTGTTTGCACAACTGCTTCGATTGCAGTTGTGCTCTCCGGGTTAATGCTTTGAGTGTGCGGTGTCACCGTATTTTGCGTTTGACGGGCGGCAGGGTTTGCTCCTTCATTTTGAAGTCGGAGTTCCTTTAAAAGTTCCTTCTGAAGAGCAAAAATCGCATTGACTTTGTCGTAAAGGTCTTCTATCATTATTTCGGTCTTAAGATTAACTTTATAATCGTTTTCGGCTCTGCGCCTATCCTTTTCTTCCTGCCTGTTCTGACTCATCATTATGAGGGGAGCTTGAACTGCTGCCACACATGATAAGGCAAGGTTCAGCAAAATGAACGGATAGGGATCGAACGCTTTCGCAGCAAGCAGCACGTTCGCAAGCATCCACAGAATGAGAAGGCCGGCAAACGAAAAAATAAATGCCCAGCTTCCTGCAAACTTTGCAATTGCATCGGCAGCACGCTGCCCGAAGGTGTACTTATCTTTTTCACGGTTCGGATTTTCCGAAACCTTGCTGTCCGCAAGAAGATTAAGCACGTCCTCATCGGTCATGTCGTGCTTAATTCCTTTGATGACTTCTTTTAATAACTTTCGATTCTCCTTCATTTAAAAACCTCCTCAAAAAACTCTCGGTAACAGCTTCAGCACTCCGTGTCGGGCATGGGAATGCAGTTCGGTGTATCAACGGGGCGGAAGAAAAAGGGGCCCTTCGTTTTAAGTAAAATAAGAGAAGTCCCGATCAAAAGCTCCGTATGGGAGGCGGGGTCATCCAAAGGAATGCCGAAATCCTCACGGATACGTTTGATGCGGTAAAGTATGGTGTTGCGATGCGTAAAAAGCATATCGCATGTTTTTTTGAGCGAACAGCTGCATATAAGGTATGTGTAAAGCGTTTCGCAGTATTGAGTTTCTTTTTTTCTGTCATGCGCTGCAAGTTCACGCAGTTTCGGCGGAATAATGTTTTCATTGCCTTCAAGCCGTTTCAGCATAAGCGGTGTGCGCAGCTGTGAAACGCTGCATACATTGCCGCAGCTGAATTGTCCGTATGTCATCAATTCAAGAGCATCGTGTGCGGCCTGATAAAGTGAAGGCAAGTCAAACAGATTTTCAATCTCGTCTGAAACGATGATTTTAAGCTGAAATTCTTTCGCCAGTGCAGTTAGTTCGGCTCGACTGTAGTTATTATGAAGAAACATAAATATATTTTCATGATACACAAAAGCATGAGAGTCCGAAAAACAGGAATAAATCTCCGTTTTGAGATATCGTTTGCCGAGGTATTTGCTGTGGTAAGCAGAAAGGTCGATCAGCGCAAAAGCTGCCGGATGAAAATCCGCGAGGTAGGTATTTACAGTTTGCAGTTTGAAATATGGCGCTGACGGAAAGCCGCCGTCGAGCAGATGCATGAGTATCTCTTCGGTTGTTTCGAGAGGTTTGTCGATGCGGCTGACTTCGATAAACAGCTGTTTTGACAGAACTCTTTCGACTGTTTGCCATGTTTGCAGCGGAATGTCCGCCATGCAGCCGTCCGTGTCAACGCATATCAGATAGCCGAGCCGCACCCCGGAGCATGTGAGCGGAGCAAACCTGCGCAGGAAAGGGCTGTCAGAAAGCTTTATATAGTCAGCACAGCCGCCGTTAAGGGATTCACTTTGGCTTATCAGCGCACCCGCTTCATATGTGATTTCGCCGAGCTTAACAGCATTTATAAACAAGGAATCGGTAAATTTCGCAGGATAGTATGACGCTGCAACATGAAAGGTGTCGTTAATTACAAGCAGCGGATAACCGAGCAGGCGACCAACGTCGGCTGCAAGTCCGGCTATATCATCGTTTAACAAAAAATCGTTCAATAAAGCAGCGATTTCACTGCTTCCAAACGGGGCTTCATTCATCAAATCCTGTATCCCTTCTGTTTGTGCGGAATGCACAAACGAAATCGATAATATTATATCCGCAGCGTATTGCCGATTCAAGACAAAAGATTAAAATATAATCATCAGAAATGAGAAGAGAAGCACGGACTGATGTTACGGAGATGCTTCTCTGAAGGAAAAGAGGCAATGATAATGAGTACAAAAGCTATCCGCATAATTGATATTGCAGCGGGAATTTTACTGACGGCAGGCGGTGTGTTCTGCCTTTGCAATCAGGATGCCGCGGTGGTATCCGCCGGGATTCTGTTTGGGCTTTTCATGCTTGCGGCAGGCATTGCGGAAATAGTCGTGTTTGCCGGAACAAGCAAAACTCTGTTGGGTTCGGGCTGGCTGCTGCTGAACGGAGTGCTGACCGTTATAATGGCTTTGCTGCTCCTGTTCAACCAATGGTTCACGCTGCTTTCATTGCCCCTGCTGTTTACACTTTGGCTTTTGTTCTCGGGTATCGGCAGATTTGTAAGTGCCTTTGACCTGCGTGCGCTTGGTGTGCGTGCTTGGGGTTGGGTGCTTGTAATTGGCATTCTGTTTACTGCGGCAGGCATTATATGCATGATGGATCCGTGGATAAGCGTTGCGGCTGTCGGTTTGACCGTGGGACTGGTGCTGATTTTGCAGGGAGTCAGTTTGGCTGTATGCGCCTGCGTTTCTTCGGGCAGAGAAGTCTGAAAAAAGCTTCTCGTTTCTGCAAGCAATGCCTGAGTGCGGAAAAGGCTTTCCGCGCAGCAAAGCTTTAACATATATCAAAAATCAATATTTGGAGGAAATTAACTATGTTGCCGGTAGTATTTAATGAAAAAATGTTCGATGATCTTTTTGACAATGACTTCTTCGGCGGAAGGAATCCGCTGTACGGCAGGCACGCAAAGAACCTTATGAAGACTGATATCCGCGAAAAAGAGGACGGCTATGAAATGGCTGTTGATCTGCCCGGGTTCAACAAGGACGAAATCAAGGTTGAGATTAAAGACGGTTATATGACCGTCAGCGCAAACAAAGATCTCGACAAAGATGAAGCGGACAAGAAGGGGCGTGTCATCCGCCGTGAACGTTATGTCGGCACATGCAGCCGCACTTTCTATGTCGGAGATATCAAGCCTGAGGATGTAAAGGCGAAATATGAATCCGGTGTTCTTAATATTGTTCTCCCCAAGGAGGAACAGAAAGAACTTCCGACTGCAAGCACGGTTACGATCGAATAATCGGCTTTCAAAAGCTGAGAGTCACGGTTGATTGAAATTCAGCGGTACAGTGCCGCAGCATATGCGGCAAACGGCCTTCGCAGAAGGGAAACTCTTTTGGCGAAGGCCGTTTTTTTATGCAATTCTGATTTTGATAAAAATATTTCCGCGAGTTCAAAATAATTCAAAACAAACGGCAAATCACAGCCGCTCGGTTCAGACTCATTTTGTGAGATTTGCATTGCCGAGTTCATCAACAATGTTTTCAAAATGTGCCCCGCGTGAAGCCTTTACAAGCACCGTGTCTCCGGGCTTTGCAAAATGCAGCAGAGCAGTTGACGCCGTGTCCTTCGAAATGCGGAAAACGTTGCGCATTCCTGCATTTTCCGCACCGAGAGCAATATCTGACGCAAGGTCGCCTGCGGTGAAGAGCGCGTCAAGCCCGCATTCGGCGCAATATGCGCCGAGGCTTTTGTGCAGTGCGGCGGAGTTTTCGCCCAATTCGAGCATATCTCCGAGCATTGCGATTTTCCGGCAGCCGGGTTTTGCAGCCGAAACGAGAGCGGTGAGCGCGGCGCGGACGGAATCGGGTCCGGCGTTATAGCAATCATCAATAACGGTGAACGTTTCGGAGCCGGCGGAAGCGGAGCTTGCCTCGAAATTTGCATCTGCATTATTTGCAGCTGCATTTGCGGCAGGGAGGCAGCAGGCAAAAAGCACGCGCCAACGATGTCCGACAGGGCTGAAGCTTTCAATGCCCGCTTTTACCTGCTCGGCAGTCAGCCCGAGTTCATGCGCCGCAGCGGCGGCGGCAACGGCGTTTTGAACCATATGCAGCCCCGCTGCGGGCATTGAAACGGGGATTCGTGTTCCGAAATAATTCAGCACAAAATCGGTTTCCGCCGCATCAATGAAGCGTATGTTTTCGGGATGCACGGGCAAGCTTTCGTCCATGCCGTAAAACTTTACGGGGATGGGTGAGGTCTTTGCGTATTCACACAGTTTATCATCCGCCGCATTAAAAAACAATCTGCCGTTATGCGGCATATGCTTCACAACCTCGGTTTTGGCGCGAAGTACGCCGCTGCGGTCGATAAGGTTCTCAAGGTGCATATTGCCGATATTGGTGAAAACAACGTAATCGGGACGTGCAATTGCGCCCAATCTGTCCATTTCGCCGAAGTGGCTGATGCCCATTTCAACAACCGCAAGCTCGTGATGCGGTTCGAGACGGAAAAACGTTTGCGGCAGTCCGTATTCGTTGTTGAAATTGCCTTCCGTGCTGAGAACGCTGAATTTTTGTTCAAGCACACAGGAAAGCATCTGCCGCGTGCTTGTTTTTCCGACGCTGCCGACAACGCCGATAACCTTCACGCCGCTCTTTTCGCGTATGTAGCCTGCAATGCGCTGCATTGCGCGCAAGCTGTTTTCAACAAGGATCTGCGGAATCGGAATGTCAAGTTCATGTTCAACCACTGCTGCGGCGGCACCGCTGCGCCGTGCGGATTCAACATAATCGTGCCCGTCCGCCCGCTCGCCCTTATCTGCGATAAACAGCCAGTCGGGTTTAACTTTGCGGCTGTCGAGGGTGATGCCCTCAATAAGCATATCCCCGATGTATGCGGGGTCTTCACAGTGAACAAGCTGACCGTCCGCGGCGGTCATGGCTTCGGAAATTGTAAGGTTAATCATAATGCTGTATGCTGTCTCACTTTTTATAAAATGGAGTATATCCGCTTCTCTTAAACATCGGGAAGCCTGTGTCAATGCCGTCGCTCGGTTGCTCTCAAAAGCAGGCTTTCCTTAATAATCGCTTCAAGCAAAGCGGGAAAATCCAGCTTATCGGCCGCAGCTTCCTGCGGAAGCAGGCTGACGGGCGTCATGCCGGGCAGGGTGTTGGCTTCAAGGCAATAAATACCGTTTTCGTCAACCATAAAGTCGGCCCGTGCATATGCGCCGAGACCGAGAACACGGAAGACTTTGCGGGTTGCTTCCGCCATGCGCTCGGCGGTGTCCGAATCTATATCCGCCGGGCAGATTTCAACGGTGCAGCCCGGTTGATATTTGTTTTTATAATCGTAAAAACCATGCTTCGGGATTATTTCGATTGCGGGAAGAACTCTGCTGCCGACGATACCGACGGCGAACTCGCGCCCTTCGATGTATTTTTCAACGATAACGGTGTTTTCAAGGCTGAAAGCCGAATCCAGCGCGGTGAAAAATTCATCGTTCGTGCGGACGATTGAAACGCCGACACTTGAGCCGAGGCTTGCGGGCTTCACAACGCAGGGCAAACCGAGCTTTTCGCAGAGCTTGGCCGCGCGGCATTTGTCCGATTCGGAAAGGATGACCGCTTCGGGGGTCGGAATTCCGTGCGTGCGGAAAAGCTGCTTTGAAAGGCTCTTGTTCATTGCAAGCATGCAGCCCTGCGCACCGGAACCGGTGTAGCAAATGTTCAAAAGGTCGAACACTGCCTGCAATTTGCCGTTTTCGCCTTCGTCACCGTGCAGTGCATTGAAAACAATATCCGCACTTTTGCAGATTTCAAGAACGTTTTTGCCGAAAAAACCCGATGCACGGTCAAAAAATCTTTCAACGCACGGCGCGGCTGCACCGATGGCATGATTTTCGATCGGCAGTGCTTTTTCAAAAACCTCTTCGGGTCTGCAATCAAGCGGAAAATCCACACATGCATCAACAAGCACAACATCGTGTCCCGTTTCGCGCAGCGCACGCGCAACCTGAATTCCTGTGGAAAGCGAAACATCCCGCTCGCTGCTCCTGCCGCCGCAAAGTACTGCTATCTTCATTTTATGTTATCATCCTTTCAAACTCAGCCAATCTGTTTGCAAAACCGCCTGCTCCGCAGGCACGAAAACAGTGTATTCACATTTCAAGCAAAAGGTGAATGCAATGACCGCTTTTACCCAAACCGAACGCCGAACCGAGGCTGCTTTCTGAAAACAGCCTGTTGAATCAATTCATTTTATGCAAAAGCACGAACTGTTCGGCGTGCTGCTTAATTATAGCACATAATTCGCCGGCGGCAAGAACTTTTGAAAGAAATATGAAAAAAACTGCCCGATTCTTTGACTGCTGCCGCAGGCGGAAGGAACGGTGCGGAACAGAATGTTTTCATGTTTTTTACGCAAACATGTCCGAATCGGTAAACGAACAAAAAGTGTTCGGCAGTTTTGCTCGGTATGTGTTGACTTTTTGCCGCAACTCTGCTACAATACGAGTCGCAGAGGGGGATATCCTTTCTGTTAAAAATAAATATCAGCTATGCGATGTAATCGATTGCTGCAAAGATCAACGTTCGGAACAACGGAAAAAGAACTCATTAAAGGTTCGAATCTTCGACATTTCAATGGGAGTTTTTCGTGCTGAACGGGTGTTGATAAGGCATCGACTCAAATGAACGAGGCATTTTGCCCACGCGACCGGCACTGTGAGTGTGAGGGTGCGCCGAACCGAAGTTTTTGAAAGTCCTTTTTGAGAAAGTCTTTCGGGGGAACAAAAGTTCGCCATTACGGTGTTCAAACCGTGAGAAGGCAGGCGTTATCCGCAGGCGTTGAATTCATTCGTATGGTTTTTGCTTAAAAATTCGGCTCGGGAGAGCGGTTCGAAAACGTTTTGTGTTCAGCAGGACGGTTGTTTGCAGCTGCTTTGCGGATTTAAAAATTTCCGCTTTGCTGTTCGATTTTTGTGCCGAAAATCAATACGGGTGAACATCAATTGCCGCAGCACAAGTCAGGATACTTGCACCGCATAAAGCGCAAGCTTCGGGCGGTATCTCCGTATGGCTTATTTTTTGTGCGGTTTCGGCAAAGCAGAAGCTGATTCAAAACATTGAAATTTCAGTCACACGCAAGAACTTTTCAAGTGCGCAGCGGAATCTGTTTTTTGATTCCGTGTGCGGCCTTTCCGGTCAGTTTGTTGATTCCACCGTGCTCATATTAAAATCAGAGGTTTGCCGAACAGCTTTTTCGCAGAACAGGTCTTGGCTTAAGAGCTTTTTTGCAGGGAGCATATTTGTTCGGCGCAAAAATCGGAAGTTTCGGAGGTATTTTTGCTATGAAGAAAACAATTGCACTGTTTGCAGCGGTTTTGATGCTGCTTTGTGCAGTTCCTTTCGCCGCAATCGGTGAGATGAACCTTGCCGCGGCGAAAACAGCGGGCGATTTTCCCGATGCCGTTTTCGATCCGCTCGGTGATGCTGCATCCGTTGAATACAGCCATAACACGAATTTCACCGGCGAAAGCGGCACGGAGTTCGTATCCGACGGTGAAAACGGAATTAAATCCGCCAGCGGCGGCATGAGATCATCCGTTGTCACAATCACGATAACGTTCGGAGAAGCTGTTTCGAATGCGCGCCTTTCGTTTGATTACAAGGTAAGCTCGGAAGCACGCTACGACTATCTGTCCGTTAACGGAAGCACGGAAAAAACTCTCAGCGGGGAAATCGACTGGACAAATTACTCTCAGACGGTCACTGCGGGGAGCGTTGTTACGCTTGCTTATGTTAAAGACAGCTCCGGCGACAAAGGAAGCGACTGCGTTTGGTTCAAAAACTTTGCGCTGCAGAGCCTTGGCACGGTCACGTTTGAAAATGTTGATCCGCTGGCGGTGCTGACGGTGCGCAATGCGGAGGGAAATATCGAAAATCCGACGGCGAACGGCAATGTTTACGCACTTGCGGCGGGAGATTATTCCTATACCCTTACCCGCTTCGGCTATCAAATGCAGAGCGGCGAATTCACTGTCTCCGGAGATATGAGAATTGAGCTTGATGCAATGACGGAGCTTGAGACCTGCACGATTAATTTTTCCGTTACTCCTGCGGAAGCGAGCGTCACCCTGACGCATCCGACAGGCGGAGAGATGCAGGCTGATGAGAACGGAGCGTTTGTGCTTCCGAAAGGCGAAGTTTACAGCTATACGGTTTCGGCGGCGAATTATGTGACGGCAAACGGCAGCTTCACGGCATCCGCGGATGCGGTTATTGAAGTTGAATTGACGTATGCGGGCGAAGCGTGGGACGGCACAACCGTAACTCAGCCGGCGGAGGAAAACGGCGTGTATATGATTTCCGACGCGGCGGAATTTGAATGGTTTGCACAATTCGTGAATGCGGGCAACAGCACGGCAAATGCCGCATTGACTCAAAATATCAACTTTAACGGAAAAGCGAGAACCGCGTTCGGCATTTATGATTATGCGGACAACAACTCCGGCTATAACGGCACTTTTGACGGCCGAGGCTTTGCCGTTACGGGAATTGCGGGAGAAGACGGAATCCTTGACTGCATAGGTCCCGACGGCGTGGTGAAAAACATAATTGCAAACGTGAACATTGCAAGCGATGCAAACATCGGCGGCATTGCAAACACAAGCAAGGGTCTTGTTGAAAACTGTCTTGTTGCGGGTTCCGTTTCAACAAGTGCGAACTATTGCAGTTCGGCAGGTATCGTAGGTCGGGCAATGACGGGCAACACCGTTCGCGGCTGCGTCAACAACGCTGCAATTTCAAACACGACAAACAGCTATGCTTCAACCTTGAGCCTCGGCGGCATTGTCGGCTATACTTACGGCACGGTTGAAAACTGTTATAACACCGGTTCGCTTTCTGCAAAACAGGACCGCACAACCAACAAGGGAATCGGCGGCATTGCGGGGCAGATTCACGCGCCCGCAATCGTTCGCAATGTTTATAATGTCGGCAGCGTAATCGGTCCCGAAGCAGGAATCGGCGGCATTGCAGGCGTCCTTAAAGGCACGCTGCAAAACGCATATTTCCTTGAAGGCACCGCTTCAAACGGCGTTTCTTCCACGGAAGGAACGCCGACGGCGGAGTATGCATCAAAAACAGCTGAGGAAATGCGCTCTGCGGAGTTTGCGGCAATCCTCGGCGAAGCGTTCAACAACGACACGGACGGCATCAACGGCGGAATGCCCGTGCTGACATGGCAGGGCGGGAGCATCGAACAGCCGAATGAAATCGAGATTGCACTGCTGCAATATCCGGAGCTTATCCGTGATTTTGTTGACAAGACGCAAACGGTGGATATGAATGCGCTGATGAACGATATTCAGCTTCCCCGCCCGAGCACGCTTGAGGATGCAGGTATTCTTACGGATCGTTCCAATCAAAAAGTGCTGATGGAAAGCATGAATACGGATGCATTTGAGTTCTACGGCTATCACGGCATTGTTTATCGTCCGCTGCCCGGAAGCCCTGCCGTCACGGTTCAATACAGGATTTCCGTTCAGGACAGGAACACGGAGGAAATTCTCGGATCCCGCGTGTTTGAACTCACCATCCTGCCTTTGACGGAGGCGGAGCTTGCCGAAGCGGAGCAGGTGATGCGGAGTGCCTGCACCGAGGAAGTGTATTGGAACGGAATAAAGGGCGAAAATGCGAACAAGGACAGTGTCACGGCAAACCTTGCGCCTTTCTCCGAATTGGTACTGAACGAGAACGGCGGTTTTGACTATATTCGCGGTGCGGTGAATATCACTTTCGGCGGCATCGATGTTGACGATCTGCCCGGATACGATCCGATGTCCTACCAGCCGTGGCGTGAATTCCGCTCAAGCCATCCTTCAATTATCACGTGCGAGAACCTGCTTGTGACAAGACCGGAATACGATACTCTTGTTACGATAGACAGTGTTTTCACATATACGAAGTATGCAAAGTATTGGGAGAAATTCGGTGAGAATTCCGATTATGCCCGTTTCGAAGCTTTCTTTAAGCAGCCTGTTTCGGTCACGGTCAAAGTTCTCGGAACGTCCGGCAGCGGAACGGTTGAGGATATTACCGCAACCGTTCGCATCAACGGCAGGAACTTTGCGGGATTCACAAATCCTGCCGAATTCACATTTACTGCGCCCGGCGATGCGGACAGTACCGTTTGGGATGCAATTTCGGCTGCACTTGCGGCAAACGGCTGCACTTTCGACGGCGACGGTTACCTGCTTCGCTCCGTGACAGATGTGAACGGGGTTACGCTTTCCGTGGGAACCTACGGTGAGGCCTGCGGATGGTTCTACAAGCTGAACGGTGAGGGCAATCAGCCCGCTGCCGGCACGAATGCGCTTGCAGACGGTGATGTGATAGAACTCTTCTACACCGACAACAATGAGGCGGAAGGAATCGTTACCCTTGTCGGAGATGTTAACGGAGACGGTATTGTGACTGTTGTTGATGCATTGATGCTGCTCCGCTGCGCACTCGGCACCGAACCCACAACCGCTGCCGCACTTGCAAACGGTGACATTGACGGCGACGGAGTGCTTTCCGCTGAGGAGGCACTTGCCGTGATGCGCATGGCAATTCAAATGTAATAAAAACTGTTTGAATGCGAATACAGCGTGATATGAATTAAACTGAAGGGGAAAGCTGCCGCACTGCGGGCTTTCCCTGTTTTTTACCCCGAAGCGGGGGAGGAAGCGAGCGGATAAGGGATGAAAAGCGACTGCGGAAAGAATATATCGAAACAATTTGCGGCAAATGCGGAGTACGGAAAACCTTTTTGATTGACAATTCGCTCTTTCGGGGATATAATAAATATTTATAATGGGAATACTGTTATTTAAAGGAAAAAACTCACGGAGGTATACAAATGGGCCTTATTGACCGACTGTTGGGCAACACGAGTGCGCAGCAGATAAAGAAAATACAGCCTCTTGTTAAAAAAATAAATGCACTTGAGGACGGAATAAAAAAACTTTCCGATGCGGAACTGCGTCACAAAACGGTGGAATTCCGTGAAAGACTGGCGAAGGGCGAAACGCTTGATCAGCTTTTGCCGGAAGCTTTTGCGGTTGTTCGCGAGGCGGCCGTCCGCACCATCGGGCAAAGGCATTATGATGTTCAGCTCATAGGCGGCATCGTGCTGCATCAGGGGCGAATTTCCGAAATGAGAACGGGCGAAGGCAAAACACTTGTTGCAACGCTGCCCTCTTATCTTAATGCACTCCCCGGCAAGGGCGTGCATGTTGTTACCGTCAATGAATACCTTGCTGCGCGTGACGCGGCATGGATGGGCAAAATTCATCGTTTCCTTGGTTTGACCGTCGGCTGCATTGAGCGCGATATGTCGCCCGAGGCACGTGTTGCCGCATATAACTGCGATATAACATACGGCACAAACAGCGAGTTCGGGTTTGACTATCTGCGCGATAACATGGTCGTTTCGATTGACCATGTTGTTCAGCGTGATTTGAATTACGCAATCGTGGACGAGGTGGACAGCATTCTTATCGACGAGGCGAGGACGCCGCTTATCATTTCCACAAAAGCGGAAAAATCCACCGATATGTACAAGCGCGCGAATGAATTCGTGCGCAGGCTGACACGGGGCGAAGACGTTAAAAAGCTCACCAAATCGGAGCTTATGCAGGGCATGTCACAGGAGGAGAGCGGCGACTATATGTGCGACATAAAGGCGCGCACGGTCGCTCTTACCGAACAGGGTATGCGCAAGGCTGAGGTTTATTTCAACATCGACGATATTTCCTCGGCGGAGAATACGGAGATAAACCACTATATCAAACAGGCACTCAGAGCCAACGCACTGTTCACCGTTGATAAAGATTATGTTGTTCAGGACGGGCAGGTCATTATTGTTGATGACTTCACTGGACGCCTTATGATAGGCAGGCGGTATTCGGACGGCCTGCACCAGGCCATCGAAGCCAAGGAGCGCGTGAAGGTCGAAGCGGCGACGCAGACCTTCGCCACGATCACCTTGCAGAACTATTTCCGCATGTATCACAAGCTTGCCGGCATGACGGGAACGGCAAAGACCGAAGAAACGGAGTTTATGGGCATTTACAACCTTGACGTTGTTGAAATCCCGACAAACAAACCCGTAAAGCGTGTGGACTATAACGACGTTGTCTGCATTAAACAGCAGGAAAAATACAACGCCATTATCGAAGAAATCATTCGTGCGCACGCAACGGGGCAGCCGATTCTTGTCGGCACCGTTTCGGTCGAAAAATCCGAATACCTGAGCCGTCTGCTTACAAAACGCGGAATCAGGCACGAAGTTCTGAACGCAAAGCAGCACGCAAAAGAGGCGGATATTGTTGCGCAGGCAGGTAAGTTCGGCAATGTTACAATTGCAACGAACATGGCGGGCCGCGGCACGGATATTCTTTTGGGAGGAAACCCGGAATACCTCGCAAAGCGCGAAATGCGCCGCGAAGGTTATGACGATGATATGATAGAGTGGGCAACAAGCCACCAGGAGACCGAGGACGAGGCGATACTTGAAGCAAGGCGCAAATACGACGAAATCTACAAAAAACACAAGGCTGTTACCGATGCCGAACACGATAAAGTTGTTGAAGTCGGCGGTCTGTACATAATCGGTACGGAGCGGCATGAGTCAAGGCGTATTGACAACCAGCTGCGCGGCAGAGCCGGACGACAGGGTGACCCCGGTGCAACACGATTCTATGTTGCAATGGATGACGAGCTGATGTTGAGATTCGGCGGAGATCGTGCGGGCAGCCTTATGAGCCGTTTCCTTCCCGAGGGTGCGGACACGGGCTTTGAACTGGGTGCATTGACAAAGGCGATCGAAACAACTCAGAAGCGCGTAGAAAGCCATAACTACGAAATCAGAAAGAGCGTTCTCAAGTTTGACGACGTAATGAACAAAATGCGCGAGATAATCTACACTCAGCGCAGACAGGTGCTCAGGGGTGCGGATGTTCATTCGGAAATTGCGCAGATGCGTGACGAAGCCATTCTGTCGATTGTTGATTTCTATTGCCCCGAAAAGCAAAAGCGCGATGTTTGGGATTACGGCGGATTGGATCACGAGTTCTTCAGAATGTTCGGAATCAAGGCGACGGACCGCATTACGGCGGAAACGACTCACGGCGGAATGCTGAAGCTTTTGACCGAGCTTGCGGACGAACGATATACGGCTATCGAAAACCTGCTGAAGGAAAAAGGTTTCGACATGCGCGAAGTGGAACGCCGGTTCCTGCTGCTGACGGTTGACAAGCATTGGATGGATCATATCGATGCAATGGATCAGCTGCGCGAGGGTATCGGACTGCGCGCAATGGGCAATCAGGATCCCGTTGTGCAGTACCGCAACGAGGGCTTTGATATGTTTGAAACCATGACGGCCGAGATACGCAACGAGACGGTTATGAACCTCTACCACCCGGTAATCAGGGTTCCCGAACGGAGGCAGCCTGATATGATTCCGAGGCAGCCCGGCGCGGCGAGTGATCCTGCAAGGAATGCGGCAACGAATGCAGGCAGCCCGGAAAAAGCAAAACCGTTCCGCGTTGCGAAAAAAATCGGACCGAACGATCCCTGCCCCTGCGGCAGCGGCAAAAAATACAAAAAATGCTGCGGAAAAATTGCGGAATAATCCTTTGGTAAGCTGCACGGAATGCATGAACGATCATGCGTTTCGGCAGCGTTGAAAACGATCATAAAACAAACAATGAGCAACTATATTTATTCCGCCCCGACGGGTGACGGCTGGCTGAACCTTGCAAGGGACGGCTGTTTCCTTGAGAACAACAAAAAAGGCGATGTTATTCTATACTTCTATGTAAACAAAAATGCCGTTATTATCGGCAGAAACCAAAACGCATGGAAGGAATGCAGCATTGCAAACATGGATGCGGACGGTGTTCAGCTTGTGCGCAGGCATTCCGGCGGCGGCGCAGTCTTTCATGATAACGGCAATCTTAATTTTTCGTTCATCACGGATGAAAAACACTATGATTTAAACCGACAGATGCGGGTTATTTTGAATGCTGTTTCAAAACTCGGCCTTAAGGCGGAACTGTCCGGGCGCAACGATATTACCGTTGACGGCAAAAAATTCTCGGGCAATGCGTTCAGCCTTGCAAAGGGCAATCGTTCACATCACGGAACGATACTGGTGAACGCCGACTTGACGAAGCTTTCAAATTATCTCTGCGTTTCAAAGGAAAAAATGCGCTCAAAGGGCATTGATTCCGTGCGTGCGCGCGTGTGCAATCTTTGCGAGCTTTCAAGCGGACTCACGGTGGAGGCGATGCGCAGACTCGTTATCGAGAGCTTTATTGAAGAATACGGCGCGGCGAGTGAGTATGTTTTTGACGGAACGGCGCTTGCGGAAGTTGAGGAAAGGCGCGAAAGGCATGCCTCATGGGAGTGGCGTTTCGGAAAAACTCCGCAGTTTGATTTTGAAACCGACAAGCGTTTTTCGTTCGGAGATACTCAGATTTATTTTAATTCGCGCAACGGCGTTATTCGCGAAACGAAGGTTTATTCCGATTGTCTCGATACCGAGCTGACAACGGAGATTGAAAACGCATTGACGGGAGTGCATTTCCGCAAGGAAGAAATTAAAGCTGCGCTTTCGAAAATGAAAGACCAAAGCATTGCGGCAGAACTCGCAGAGCATTTCTGCTCGCTGGACATTTAAAAAACTCGGGGCAGCTTTTGAAGGATGAACAAACTTTCTTCAAAAACTGCCGCATTCGACGATTCTCGGAAACACAGATTCAACAATTACAGAATATTCACTTTTCAACCGGCAACATTATTTTTTTATCAAACCCACCCCAAGAACACCCCATCAGGTAAATGCGGATTCGGTGCCGCTTCTGCAAAAGTCTACTGATTTGTATTCACGCATAAACGGCACGCTCCGTTCATTGCAAATAAAATCAGTGATTCAATTTCACGGAAAGGAGGTACAATATGAAACTTTATCGACTTAAACTCACAAGAACCCTCGCAAACGGCGTAACCGGCGAAAGAACCGTCGGATATTTCCGCACCGAGGCCGATTGCGAAAACGCAATTCCGGAAGCAAAGATCAATTTCAACATCAGAGAAGACTGCGGCAAGTTTTCAATTCAGGAACGTGACTTTGAAACATCCCGCGACGAAAGCCTTGTTACCGAAGTTTGCGAAGGCAGATGCAGCATTGATGCAAAGGTGCTCGCAGATGTTCTTTTTGAAAGCATGGACGAGCTGATGCACTATGCAATCAAAATCGCCGAAGAAACGGAAGATGAGAAAGGCAGTTTCGAGTTTGCTGCTGCGACGTTCAAAATCAACGAAGTATGCAAGCCCGGTGATTTCCCCGGAACCGTTTTTGACAGCGACGGTGCACCGCTTGCAGTCAACAGCTCCGAAAAATAGTTTTCGGGAATGACGGGTGAGCTTCAATTTCGCTTTCAAGCGTCTGCACTGCCTTTGACGGACGCTGCGGAATGAATTGAATTAAACTGAATAAAAAACAAAGAAAGACGCGGTACCGCCCGCGTCTATCTTTGTCGAGGCATATGAAGAAAGAGAAAATGACTGTTCTTCATGCCGCCGCAGAGAGGCAAATCCGCGGCGCGGCACGTCACGGAAGTCGATTGAATCGGAGCGGCAAAAAAGCGGACTGCACAGCTTGAACACAACGTTAACTGGAGGAAAAACGGAGTAAACACTGCCGCTCCGAAAATCGACCTCACTAATATAACGAATAAGGACGCAAAACGGTTCACATTTTTCGAAAAAAAGTTTATAATAAGCTCATGAACACAAAAATACAGGAAAAATTGAAGCTGCTGCCCGATAAACCCGGCGTGTACAAAATGTTTAATGCGCAGGGCGAGCTTATTTATGTCGGAAAAGCCGTGAACCTGAAAAACCGCGTCCGGCAGTATTTTCAATCCCAAAAGAACCACACCGCAAAGGTTCGGGCAATGGTTTCAAACATCTGTGACTTTGATTTTGTAATCGTTACAAATGAGACGGAGGCTTTGAATCTTGAGAGTAATCTAATAAAGCAGAACATGCCTTATTATAATATTCTGCTCAAGGACGACAAGCATTTTCCGTATATCAGAATTGATTTTCGGCAGGATTTCCCGCGGGTTGAAATTGTCCGACGCTATAAAAGGGACGGAGCAAAGTATTTCGGCCCGTACCTGAGCTCATTTATGCTGCGCGAATCAATTGAAGCCGTTCGCGAGAACTTTCCGGTGCGTCAGTGCAAACACGATATCGGCAGAATGATCGCCCGCGGCGAACGTCCCTGTCTGATGTACCATGTCGGCAAATGCTGCGCACCGTGCACGGGAAAGGTCACGCGGGAACAGTATCATGAGCTGTTGAACGAAGTTGCCGCGCTGTTTGAAGGCAATTGCAAGCCGTATATTGCAAAACTGACGGAGCAGATGCAGAAAGAATCCCAAAATCTGAACTTCGAAAAGGCCGCACAGCTGCGAGACAGGATTCGCGCAATAAAAAACGTTTCCGAAAAACAGATAGCCTCATCCGCAACAGATAAATGCTATGATGTATTTGCTCTTGCAAGGGATGAATTGGGCACGCTTGCCTACGGGCTCTTTGTTCGCGGAGGGAACGTTATCAGCGCGGAGGGATACAAAATAGAGGCGGAAGATGAAAGTTTTTCAGAGATTATCGAGCAGTTTTTGCTTCAGTTCTATCATGATGCAGGCGATATGCCGCATGAAATAAATGTTGCCGATGAGCCGCAGGAATGTGAGCAGCTTGAAGCTTTCCTTTCCCAAAAATGCGGCCATTCCGTTAAAATACGTGTGCCGAAACGCGGAGAGAAGCTTAAGCAATGTGAGCTTGCAAAGATGAATGCCGCGCAGACCCTTGCAAGAAGCCGTGAACTTGCGCATCGCGAGTGGGAACGCACCGAGGGGGCATTGGCCGAGCTTTGCCGCATTATCGGCATCGGTATGCTGCCGCATCGCATGGAGTGCTTTGACAACTCCCATTTTCAGGGCAGGGACACCGTTGGCTCAATGGTTGTATTCATCAACGGAAAACCGGAAAAAAGCCTGTACCGCCGCTTTAAAACAAAGCAGGACACGGCCGGGGACGATTATCTTGCTATGCGTGAACACCTTTCGAGACGGTTCGAACGAACGCTTGCGGGTGACGAAAAGTTTGCCGAGCTGCCGGATCTGTTGGTTGTGGACGGCGGCAGGGGACAGCTCAATGTTGCGCTTGAGGTTTTGGACGAATACGGACTGTCATATATTCCCGCAATAGGTCTTGCCGAAAAAAATGAGGAAATAATTCTGCCCGACAGGGAGGAGCCCGTCATTCTTCCGCGGAGCAGCCCCGCACTGCAAATTTTGCAGCGTATCAGGGATGAGGCGCACCGATTTGCGATTACCTATCACCGCAGCGTGCGTGCAAAAAATTCGCTTTATTCGCGATTGGACGAAATCGAGGGCATTGGCGACAAGCGCAAGCGCGTTCTGTACGAAAAATTCATCACAATAGACGCTGTTTCGGCAGCCGAAATCGATGAGCTGCGCGCCGTTCCGGGGATGAATATCCGCGCGGCACAGGCCGTTTATGATTTTTTCCATCCCGACGGATCCGCAGGTGCGGCTGCATCGGCTGAAACGGGGAATGCGGTTCAATCGGAACATCACAAAGCGCAGCTACAGGCAGCGGAGAATAAGAGAAATGCCGATAACGGGGAATAAAAACAACATGAAATATAAAATGCTGATTCTTGATATTGATGACACTCTTGTGCCGCGCGGGGGCGGAATCTCGCAGAAAAATGCGGCAGCGATTCAAAAAGCGCGTGAGGCAGGCGTGTATGTGACGCTTGCAACGGGCAGGGGGTACTACGGCTCCTCCCATGTTTTTCGTGAACTGGGGCTTGATACTTACGTTATCAATTATGCGGGTGCCGTGATAAACGATACAAGAACGGATAAACCGATTTTTGTGACGGAGCTGGATAATGATTTTGTGCAGGAAATTCTTGCAATGGCGGATAACATGAACCTTCATGCCCATTTGTATCAAGGGGATAGAATTGTGTATGAGCGTGAACATCCTTACGCAAGCGCATATTGCGCGGCACTTAACCTGCCGTATTCGATAGATTCGGACATTCGAAAGAAGACTTGGCAAAATGTGCCCAAGGTGCTTATCATTACGGAACCCGAGCGTGTTTCGGAACTCCTGCCTTTTTTTAAAAAGCATTTTGAAAACAGAGTGGAAGTCTCGGCGTCGTCCCCCGGGTTTATAGAATTCAACAGACTGGGTGCAAACAAGGGTACCGCCGCAGAGCTGCTCGCATCTCGGCTTGGATTCGGCCGCGATGAAGTTGCGGCAGCGGGAGACAACACGCTTGATCTTGAACTTGTTCGCTGGGCAGGACTCGGTGCTGTGGTTGCGGACGGCAACCCCGATGTGAAACGTGAAGCGGATGTTATAATACCCGCCTGCGCGGAGGACGGCGTTGCATATCTGATTGAAAACTATATTTTGAAGGATGATGCAAGCGGCATCATGCAGAACAGCGGGGAGAAAAAGGATGTACAGGCTCGGCTTTGATATCGGCGGAACGCATATCGCCTGCGGTATAATAAATGATGAAACATTCGAAATCGTCGGAAAGGATGCCTGCGCATTTTTCCGCGGTCAATCTGCGGAAAAAACCGCACAGTGCATGGCGGAATTGGCAAAAAACACTGCCGCACGGTGCGGAACGGATTTTCAACAGATTGAAACCGTCGGCGTCTGCATACCGGGAAGCATCGATGCGCAGAACGGAACGGTTGTTAACGCCTATAACCTCGGCTTTCATAATGTTCCGTTTCGGCAAATTGTTAAAGAAACATTTAACAAGCCCGCTGCAATGCTGAACGATGCGGATGCGGCAGCCCTTGCGGAACACAGACTCGGGGTGCTGCGCGGAACGCGGAATTCACTGCTTGTAACGCTCGGAACAGGTTTTGGCGGAGGAATAATTCTGAACGGCGAAATCTTCTGCGGCGGAAGAGGTTTCGGAGTTGAACTCGGTCATATACAAATGGATATGCATGGTGAAAAGTGTACCTGCGGCAGGCGCGGGTGCATTGAAACGCTTTGCGCGGCATCGCGGCTTACACGGGACGCGCTTCGCCTTGCGGAAAAAAAGAAACAAGCGAGTGATAAGCTCGGTGAAACGCTGCACGATGCCGGCACGCTCATTGCAGCGGCAAGGGCGGGGGATATTGAATGCACGGAGGCGTGGAATCGCTATCTTGATGATCTGTCGAATGCGCTTGTGTCGCTTATCAATATTCTTGACCCCGAAATAATTGCCGTCGGCGGCGGTGTGAGCGGTGCGGGGGATTTTCTCATCGTTCCGCTGAATGAACGGGTTGCAAAAGGCAGCTTTTTCAAAAAACCGACGCCTGTCGTAAAAGCTCTGCTCGGCAATGATGCCGGGCTTGCGGGTGCAGCTCTGTTCGGCGCCGAAACAGCTCCGCACCGGTGAGCCGTTAATTAAAAAACAAACGAATTTAATCCAGAGGAGGAAAACATATGTCAATCATGGTATCTGTATTTGTGCCGGACGGAATCGTCATGGCAGCGGACAGCCGGCAAACGGTCGGAATCACGGCGGTGAAGCCCGTGAACGGTGCTCAGGGCACGGAAACACGCATTCTGAACCGAGTGGACCGGCCGGGGCAGCCGGGTTTCCCTGCGGGAACGATCATATCCCAATCGGACAGCGCACAAAAAATAATGCTGCTCAGCAAGGTTAAGGTGGGCATATCTGCCTGCGGCATAGGTATTCTTGACGGAAAAAATGTTTCGGATTATATCCGCACGTTTGAAATCAACGAACTCACATCGGCGGATGATGTCACGAGCGTTGCCGAAAAGCTGCATAAATATGCATTTAAATACTTTCCGCAGGTCAATTTCTTTGTTTGCGGCTATCAGAACGACGAACCGTTCGTGTACATTGTGAACAAGGAAATTAAGCGCAGCAATATTGAAAACGGCAGAATGCGCTACGCTTCCATTTGGTCCGGAGAGCAGGCTGCAATAACAAAGCTTCTCAACGGCAATCCGCCGATGATGATAAACCATGTGCTTATGCCGCTCAAGGATGCAATTGACTTTGCGGATTTTCTTGTTGATGCAACGATAAAATCACAACGCTTCGAAATGAAGCCCGCAACATGCGGCGGTGATATAGACATTCTTGTGCTCACGAAAGATGATTCATTCTGGTTCCGCCACAAGGTCTATAAGCCCGGAAGATAAGCCGATTCCGATGGCGGAAAAATAAGAACCCTGCACCCCGCACCGCAGCGGGGCGCAGGGTTTAATATATTAAATTCCTTGCGTTCGTTTGTCCTTTTTCATTTGCGGCGGAAATAGACTTTAGATATGAAAAGAACGAACGGAAAAGGTTTATCGGTAAACAATGCAAAACGGCGTATAGGCATAAACGCCCGCCGTGTTATAACGCTGACACTGTCGAACATTGCGCTTCAGGCTCTCGGGTTTGTGTACAGAATGATGCTTACGGATTGTGCGGGAACAACCGCACTCGGTCTGCAATCGCTTGTGATGCAGATTTATTCAATTGCGGTTTCCGTCTGCATATCCGGGCTCAATGTTGCGGTCATCACCGTTGCTGCGCGGCTGAATGCAGCGGGAGGTCGGGGCATTCGCACCCTGACGCGCTGTGCACTGCTTGCGTTCTGCGTGCTGTTTTTGCTTTCCGCTGTTCCTTCGTTTATACTGCGCAGGTCGATCGCACTTCGCCTCATAGGAGACTGCAAAACGGAGGGTGCGATACCGCTCGTTTTGATATGCATATTCCTGACGGGAACGGAAAACATCCTAAAATCCGTGCATATTGCGGCGGGACGCGTTCGCACGACCGCTTTCAGCGAGATAACGGAACAGACGGCGCGGTTTTTTCTTGTTTGGCTGCTGTTGAAAAGCTTTGCGGCGAACAGTGCTTTTGCAATGCAGGGCGAACCGAGTTTCAGCGTGAAGCTTATAATCACGGGTATGGTGCTGAGTGAGTTTTTCAGCGTCGGATTCCTTTCCGCATCGTATTTCAGAACATTTGTAAAGAAAAATCGAACGTCTGCGGATACCCGGCCCGCTGCCGGAAGGTTTTCGGCGCTGTTTTCGGAGCTTTGCGAAATACTGCTGCCGGCCGCATTGACAAGCGTCCTCGGAACGGTTTTTTCATCGGCTGCTGCGCTGCTGCTTCCGGGGCGGCTGTATGCTGCCGGCTATTCGCGTGAAGCGGCATTGCAAACAATCGGCGTGCTCAACTCGGTTGCGGTTCCGCTTGTTGTGCTGCCGATGGCGTTTGCGGGTGCGGTTGCGGCTGTGTGTATGCCGGCTGTTTCTGCGGCGGTTCAAAATAACAACAAAAATCTGCATAGAATTGTCAAAAAATCAGTAGGTGTACTGACTTTTGCCGTTGCGGCGAATCTTTTGCTTCTGCCGTTTCTGAAGAAACTGTCCGCACTGCTCTTCGGAATCGTTCCGGATTGGGGCGTGTTTATTCTGCTGACGCTGAAATCCTGCATAATACATTTTCAAATAGTAACGACAGCGATACTGAACGGCCTAAAGGAGCAGAAAATCGTGCTTGCGTACACCGTTTTGAGTGAGGGACTGCAATTGATTTTGATTTATCTGTTTGCCGCGCTTCCGCAGCTGCATATCTACGGCTGCCTTGCCGCAATGGCGGCGGGGGAAGGGCTGAGACTTGCTTTAAGCGTGAAAAGAATCAGACTGATACTGAACGGAAATGTGAAGAATGCGGAGCGGAGAGTGCTGCCGCAATAAAGCCGAACCTAAACAAAGCCGAGCCGCCGCATTGGGCAAAGTGCCGGGTAATGCGGCGATTCGGCTGCTTTTTTAACTAAGCGGAAAAAACAGGGTTCTTTTTCGCTGCAACTCTTAAAATGCTTCCGGGTGCAACGGGTTCGCTGCATCCGATGTACAGCTTTTGACAGGGATGCGGCGCACTCTGCTGCATCTCGCCTTCTTCGCTGCGTATGCCGTTCACGCGGAATGCGCGGGCAACATCTTTGGGTGCAAGAATATGCAGCTCATCGCCGTCAAAGAAACGGTTGCGCTGTTCAACATAAGCAATTTTGCGTTCCGAATCATAGTCAAGCACAACAGCGGCAATTGCATAATCCTGAATATAACCGCCTGATTCCGGTGCCATGAGCGGAGCTTTCGAACCCATTGCATCGTTGTCAAGCATGAAGCCCGTTGTGTACGGACGGTGGCTGATTCGGTTCAGTTCGTCCATAACAAGCTCCATATCGCATCCGTCCAGTGCCATTCGATAGGCGTTCACGACAGTTGCAACGTAAAGAATGGATTTCATCCTGCCTTCGATTTTGAGGCTGATAATGCCTGAATCGATAACTTCGTTTAAATGCTCCGCCATGCACATATCGCGTGAATTAAGAATAAAACTCCCTTTCCTGTCCGCAACAACGGTGAAATATTCGCCGTCGTTGCCGCGTTCGCGGATTTCATATGACCAGCGGCAGGGCTGAACGCATTCGCCGCGGTTGCTGTCGCGCCCGTCGATATAATTGCTGAAAAGACATCTTCCGGAGTAGCTCACGCACATTGCACCGTGAACAAATGCTTCAAGCTCAAGGGTTTCGGGCAGTTTGCGGCGCATTTGTGCAATTTGTGAAAGCGTCAGTTCGCGCGCCAACACAATGCGTTCAATGCCCTGTTCATGCCAGAACAGCGCAGCTTCGGAATTGAGGGTGTTTGCCTGCGTGCTCAGATGAAGCGGGAGGTTCGGCGCAACACGTTTTGCAATTCGGATAACGGACGGGTCGTTGATGATGAGTGCATCCGCGCCTGCTGCATCAAGTGCTGCAATCGTTTCGGGCAGATTTTCCAAATCTTCATCACGCATAAACGCATTCACGGTGACGTAAACCTTCACGCAGCGTTCGTGCGCATATCTAACGGCCTCCGCAACCTGTTCAAGCGTAAAATTATCCGCAAGGTTGCGCAGCGAGAATGCGGTTGTTCCGAGATACACGGCGTCCGCGCCGAATTGAATTGCGGTCACGAAACGTTCCCAGTTGCCCGCCGGGGCAAGGAGTTCAATTTTTCTTTGTTTGTCAGCCATATTTCACCTGTTGTTCAGTTTGTTGAAGTATAAAAATAACAATGAAATTAATCATACGTTTTCGCTTATCACGGAGCGGAGAAAGTGATACATCGGCGCGAGTGCGGAAAACTCGTCCGTCAGCACATCAAGGATGTTCGACGGCGCGATAAGCGCGCCGACCCCGGGAATTGTCTTCATCCACGCAAAAGTCTTAACGTTCAGATAGGGTTTCAGCTCAGCGGGTGCATCGGGGAATCTGTCGCGTCTGTAGCTTCCGCAGCTGTAAATAAATCCGCGCGCTTCAAGCGAATGTGCAAGCTCGAGAAATTTCATCGGAGCGGCAAGTATCTTTTTTCGATATGCTGCCATGAATGCCGGGGTTGATGAATAAAACCCGCAGCCGTAATCGTATCGGTGCGGCGTGATTTCAAACCAGAGCGTGCAGCCTTCGCTTATGCGCGTGCGCGGATATCTGAACCCGATCCACATGTGGTCTCGATAGGGGGACTTGTCCTTTGTGAAGCGGGTGTCGCGGCGAATGCGCGAAACGGAAGCATTGATGCTCGGATTAAAATTGCCGTCGATATCAAGAGCCGTCGGCATCAGCGCAGCGGCAAGCCGCCGCATGGGATCGCGGACGAATTGCTCATAGCGCTTGCGGTTCGCTTCGAACCAATCTGCATTGTTGTTAAATCCGATTTCAAGCAGAAAACGGAAAGTTTCCGCCGAAAATCCATTAAATATTTCTTTGCTGTTCATATTCGTGTGTTTGCCGGATGCTTATTGATGATTTGCAGAAATTTGCCCGTTCTGAGCCGCAGTTTTACTGCGGCTCAGAACGGGCTTTTTAATCGGTCGGGGTTCGCTGCATGAGCAGCCGCATTTCACGGCGTTCAAACCGCTGACCGAACGGGTAACCGAAGCATTCTGCATTCGTTACCAGAGCGGGCTGTATCTTGCAACGTTGCGATTGTGTTCCGCAAGCGTTTTTGCAAATATCAGCGCGCCGCTGTCGGGATCCATAAGGCAGAAATAAAGGTAATTATCCGCAATGTATTCCGAGTTGGGATAGAGTGCAGCCTTGATTGCAGTATCGCCCGGATTGGAAACGGGTCCGAGCGGAAGCCCGGAATTTGTGTGTGTGTTGTAGCCGGACGGTGTTGCAAGCTGCTCTTCGGTCAGATGAAGCGAACCCGTTTTAAGAACGTATTCAAGCGTTGCATCCGAGTCAAGGTTCATGTTTGCCTTCGTCCTGTTGCTGAAAACGGCCGAAACGCGATAGAAGTCATCCGAAACACGTGCCTCTTTCTCAATGACTGATGCAAGGGTAACAACATCGTACATACTCATGCCCAGTTCCTTGGCGCGTGCTGTGTAAACTTCACCGAATATTTGCTCAAATCGGTCAAGCATCTTGTCGATGATTGTTTCCTCCGAGGCATCCTCGTAAATATCATAGGTATCCGGGAAAAGGAATCCTTCAAGTCTGTAAGGCCGCTCACCGGTTTCATCGGCGGGAATATCTTTGATGAACGGGTGATCCTTAACAAACATCTCACCGGTCACGCAGAGGGAGAGGAATTTGTCCGGGCTTTTCAGTATTCCGTCCGCAACAAGCTTGTCGGCCATTGCTTCGATTGTCAGTCCCTCGGGAATCTGCAGCTTAATGATTTTTCGCGGCGGCATACCGCGGCAAATCGTATCCACAATGTCAGGAATGCTCATGTTGCGGGAAAGGACATATGTTCCCGCCTGCAAGCGGCTGGATTTACCGATAAAGTCAACGTAAATCTTGAAAACGGCTTTGTGCGGAATCAAACCGGGTGAATCCTCGCCTCCGGCCTCGTAAAGAATCTTTGCAACCGTGGATGCACCGCTGCCCTGCGGGATTGTAACAATAATCGGCGTGGAGTCGTTCGGGTCAACGGGCATGAGATACTTGTTATAGATTTTTTTGCCGACGGTCGAAAGCAGCATGTAAGTGATGAACAGGCTTGCCGCAATGATGACAGGAACGCGGACGATTTTCCAGATTTTCCAGAAGGTCTCGGAGCGTTTCCTTCGGTTGACATTTTCGGCGGGTTCATCTTCGTAATCACCGTATATATTGAAATCCCGAGTTTCATCCGTGCGGGGCTGTCTGCGTCCGCGCCATCCGGATGCACCGCCGCTGTCGGGGGCATAATTGGGCAGGGATTTTTGCCCCGTATTTCTGTTAAAAAACATCATGGTAAGGAATTCCTCCGAATAATCTTATAATCCTGCTGAAAGCTTTTTGCATAAACCCTGCATAAAACTTCTTTGAAACATCGGCTGCGGCATGTGATGGCCCGTTTTCGAATGCTTCCGTAAGTAATTATACACCAAACAGACGCACAACGCAAATTCTGTCCGCAAAAAGTTTACAAAAACGAATGCATTGTGCGTTATTCGGTGCGCCGCGCAAGGTTTGGGCGCGGCGCGGGATTCTTTATTTATGCCCGAATATCGGGCAGCATTCAAAAATGCGGTGCATATCAGTCTTCAAGAATGCTAAGGTCTGCATCAACGGCGGCGGCAAGTTGTCTGTATATATCGCCGAGAACGTTATTCAGTGCATACTGGGCGAACAGGTATTCGGACGCTGCAAAGTCGAGCTGAAGCAGCTCGCCCATTTTTTGAAGCTTCGTCATTTCCTCGCGGCAATCCGCACCGGCAAGCGTTCCCGCCTGAACACGGGTTTGCAGTATGCGGTATTCATCCAGCAAACGGCGCGTGCTTTCGTTTCCGTAAGCGCGTGTTTTGGCATCGAGATAAATCCGATGTTCGTCGGAATTGCGCAGAAGCTCTGCAAGTTCGTTCGTTTTTTGCTTTATGGCTTCGTTGTTCATGATTCCTCCTTTCAATTGATGACGGGCTTAACATTGTTCAGCAGTCGATTTCAACAACGATCGGCAGAATGATGGGTGTGCGTTTTGTTTTGCTGAGCAAAAAACTCTTCATCCCGCTCTTCATGGATGCCTTGAATCCCGTCCAATCGCTCTTGCGGGATTGCTTTTCGGCAAGCTTTGATGCAAGGTCGAACGCGAACTCCTTTGCTTCGGCAATGAGCTCATCGGAATCTTTGATGTAAACAAACCCGCGTGTGATGATTTCCGGAATGCCGAGCAGCTCTCCGGTGGATTTTTGCACGGGAACGATAATGGAAAACAATCCGTCCTGAGACAGCAGCCGACGTTCGCGCAGAACGGCCGCGCCGATGTCTCCGACGCCGAGACCGTCGATAAGAATCGCGCCCGAGGGAACTGTGCCGTTGAGTTTTGCGCTGCGTTTGCCGAGTTCAAGCACATTGCCGTTGTCCATCATGAAAATATGTGAAGGGTCAATGCCCATTTCTTCGGCAAGCTGTGCGTTGCGGTATAGATGACGTGTTTCTCCGTGAACGGGAATAAAATACTTCGGCTTTAAAAGACGGAACATAAGTTTAAGTTCCTCCCGCCTTGCGTGACCGGAAACATGAACATCCGCAAGCCTGTCGTAAACAACATTTGCGCCGCGCTGGAAAAGTTGGTTGATGACCCGTCCGACGCTTTTTTCGTTGCCGGGAATTGCCGAGGCGGAGATAATGACTGTGTCGCCTTTGCCGATTATCAGCTTGTGATTTGCGTTTGCCATGCGGAAAAGCCCGCTCATGGATTCTCCCTGGCTGCCCGTGGTAAGAACGCAGACACGGTTGTTCTCGTAGTTCTTGAGCTTTTCAAGCTCCACAACGCTGTCCTCAGGCAGTTCGAGATATCCGAGATCCTTTGCGATCTTCGTTATCATGACCATTGAACGCCCTTGGAAACAGATGACTCTGTTGTGCCGCACGGCGGTATCAACGACCTGTTGAATGCGGTAAACATTGGATGCAAAGGATGCAACGATGATTCGCCCCTCCGCTTCGGTAAACACTTTTTCAAAGGTTTTGCCGAGTTCTTTTTCGGAAGGCGTAACTCCCGAAAGTTCAGCATTGGTGCTGTCCATCAAAAGCGCGAGAACGCCCTTTGTGCCGTAACGCGCAAAGCTGTTGATATCGATAGGCTCGTTGTCAATGGGAGTGTAGTCAACCTTGAAGTCGCCCGTATGAACGATGATGCCGACGGGGGTCGTGACCGCAAGAGCGACCGCACCCGCAATGGAGTGACTGACCTTTATAAATTCGATTTTGAAGCATCCGATTTCAATAACGTCGCCCGCATTGATGCATTCAAGACATGTATCCTCAACATGATGTTCGTGCAGTTTGTGTTCAATCAGCGCAAGGGTGAATTTGGTTCCGAAAACGGGTACTTTAAATTTTTCCAATGCATAGGATATTGCGCCGATATGATCCTCGTGCCCGTGTGTGATGATGAATGCGCGAAGGCGTTCGGCATTCTGCTCAAGGTAACTCATATCGGGAATGACCATGTCGATTCCGGGCATTTCTTCGTCGGGAAACGCAAGCCCGCAGTCGATAACGATAATGTCCTCGTTGTATTCAAGTACGGTCATGTTTTTTCCGATTTCGCCCAGTCCGCCGAGCGGAATGATTTTCAGTTGGGGTGCTGTGGATTTTCTTGCCAAATTTTTCTCCTTTCGGTGCACGGCAAAGCAGGATGCAGAAATAACCGTCCGAGCAAGCATCACGCGAAGGGTTCGCAGAAATGAACATTTCACCGCCGCAGCAAAAAACGCTGTGTGCCGGAATTGTTCGGTCGTATTATGCGAAAACCCGAGCTGCGCAAAAACGATGAAGATCGTGCGCGTCATCGACTGCTCCGAATGTCGTGCAAATTTCGGTTGTCTATTTTTTAAAACAAGCGGGCGGCAAGCTTCAGTCGTCAGCTGAAGTCAGTTCGGCAAGACGTTCTTCTGCCGCTTCCCACTTCTTATAAAGTTCATCAATCTGCTGCCTTTTTTCGGCAGCTTTTTCAGAAAGTTCGCAAGCCTTTTTGTAATCTGAAGCGATATAGGGCTTTGCAAGCTCTTCATTAATTTCGTCAAGTTCCGCCTCGGCCTTTGAAACGGCAGCCTCGCAGCGTGCGGCTTCTCCCTTTGCGCGGTTGAGAATGCTCTGCTGCTGTTTGCGTTCGCGGTAATCCAGCGCATTGCGGGATTGGGTGCGCTTTTGCTCGTCCGCCTGTGCGCGGCTTTCGTTAACGGCTG